>CEVN01038275.1_pt1 | contig 13419 bp, 11 predicted proteins | sample 427041 | NCBI WGS metagenome assembly CEVN01 (sample SAMEA2623463, study PRJEB7988) | marine metagenome | biome: marine biome (ENVO:00000447); feature: surface water layer (ENVO:00002042); material: "saline water (ENVO:00002010), including plankton (ENVO:xxxxxxxx)" | depth 5 m
TCTTCAAAAAAGACTGTATTAACTTCATGATGTCCGATGGGAGTATTATCTAGGGTATTGATGGGCTGAACCTCAATTCCTTCAGAATGCATATCTATCAGCAGAAAAGAAATTCCCTTTTGTCTAATGTCTTCATTGCTTGTTCTAACTAAGCAAAAAATCATATCTGCGTGTTGAGCCATTGTGGTCCAAGTTTTTGCTCCGTTTACTAAATAATGATCCCCTTTATCTTCAGCTTTCGTCTTTAAAGAAGCTAAATCCGAACCAGATCCAGGCTCTGAATAGCCCTGACACCACCATGTTTTTGATGACAATATATCTGGTAGGTACTTCTTTTTTTGCTCATCTGTTCCAAACGCCATAATTACAGGTGCTACCATTGATATTCCAAATGCTGTAAAGCCAGGAGCTCTTGCAGCAGCCATTTCTTTTCCAAATAGATATTTCTGGGTAGCATTAAAAGATGCTCCTCCGTACTCTTCTGGCCAATTAATGCCAGCCCAACCTTTCTTATATAAAGCTTGCTGCCACTGGACATGTTCTTCTTTGGTAATGTGGCCATTAGGGGCATGCATCAACCTTTCCTTCATGTCTTCAGGATAGTTTTCTTTAATCCAGTCTCTAACTTCTTTTTGAAAATCGAGTTCTTCTTGTGTAAATTGTAAATTCATATATACCTCGCATTAATTATAATTCAAATTTTCATTATCAAAAAATAGATTAACCTTGGAAAAAATAAGCTCTAATTTAGATAATTTTTCTGAATTTACTGGAAAGATATGCTCATGGTTTGTAGCCATCATGGTAGTTGTTACCTGCATTGTGGTTGTAATGCGTTATGGTTTAGATATGGGCTCTGTAATGCTTCAAGATGTTGTTCTCTATCTTCATGGAGGTCTATTTTTACTTGGTGCTGCTTTCGCCCTTAAGCGAGGTGCTCACGTTAGAGTCGATATTTTTTATAGGAATTTCAGTGATTCAAAAAAAGCTTTAGTAGATTTAGTAGGCAACCTTATTTTTCTTCAACCAGTTTGCTGGGTCATCCTCCTTTACTCATGGGGCTATGTTGAATTCTCTTGGAGAATTATGGAGGTTTCTGCAGAACCCGATGGACTTCCCTTCGTATATATCCAAAAATCTTTACTAATTGCTGTTGCCCTTTTGTTGATGATCCAGAGTCTTTCTGAAATTCTAAAGTCAGCATTGAAAATCAAGAATGGTTGAGTTTATACCCCTATTGATGTTTGGTGTTATATGCCTAGTTTTACTGGCAGGATTCCCCGTAGCTTTCTCTCTAGCTGGAACAGCTTTGATGTTTGCCGGGATCGGGGTCTTAACTGGAACTTTCGAGAGTGCATTCTTAGGAGCTATACCAAATAGGCTTTATGGAGACATGACTAATATGACATTAGTTGCAGTGCCATTGTTTGTTTTCATGGGAGTTCTCTTGGAAAAATCCAACTTAGCTCAAGATCTTCTAAGTAACATGTCTGAAGTCATTGGAGGATTCAGAGGAAGTCTAGCAATAGCAGTTATATTTGTAGGGGCGCTAATTGCAGCAAGTACTGGAATAGTCGGGGCTACAGTAATTGCAATGGGATTAATCTCATTGCCAATAATGCTTTCCAGAAGCTATGATCCCAGCCTATCAGCTGGAACAATTTGTGCCACTGGAACTCTTGGTCAAATAATACCGCCTTCTATAGCCCTGGTAATTTTGGGAGATGTTTTATCGGCAGCCTATCAACAATCTCAATTAAATATAGGTAATTTTTCTGCAAGAACCGTTTCAGTTGGCGATTTATTTATGGGAGCACTTATTCCAGGAATCATTTTGGTTTTTTGCTATGCGCTCTATGTGATCATAAGGGCTTACCTTTCGCCGCAGATGGCCCCTTCCCAAAAAACTGAATTCATAGAAGGCAGATGGAAAATAATGCTCACCTCTCTTCTACCTCCCTTTGTTCTAATCTCTTCCGTATTAGGCTCTATACTCTTGGGCATAGCCACTCCAACTGAAGCAGCGGGTGTAGGGGCACTAGGAGCAATATTATTAGCTGTGAGTAAAAAAAGCTTAAATCGAAAAAACTTAACGGAAGCTGTAGAGACAACTACCGAAATAACTGCAATGGTTTTTATGATCCTTTTGGGATCATCAATATTTTCATTAGTTTTCCGGGGCTTTGGAGGAGATGACTTAATTACAGGCATTTTCACTGAACTGCCAGGAGGTGCCTTCGGAGCAGTTCTATTAGTCATGGTAATTATATTTCTGCTAGGATTTATACTGGATTTTATTCAAATTACTTTAGTGGTTGTTCCGATAGTCGGACCAGCACTTCTCATGTTGGGAGTTGATCCAATATGGTTGGGCATAATGATTGCCATTAACCTTCAAACTTCTTTCTTAACTCCACCTTTTGGATTTGCCCTATTCTACTTAAGGGGTGTAGCCCCCGATACTTTAGCAACAAAGGATATCTACAGAGGGGTTATCCCTTTTATATTAATCCAAATTGGGTTGTTGATAGCTTTGGCTATATTTCCTGAGCTGGTTACAGCACTTCCTGAAGCCGTATACGGAAATTAATCTTCAATCAAATGCGCAATCCTATCTGCTCTATAGGATGATCTAACCATAGGTCCTGAAGCAACTTCCTGAAATCCGATTTTTAAGGCTAAATCTTTGTAGTAATTGAACTCTTCAGGGGTATACCATTTTTCCACTGGCAAATGATTGGCAGTTGGCCTCATATATTGACCAAGCGTCAAGACATCGACTCCTGCAGACCTTATGTCTTTAAAGGCTACCAGAAGCTCTGCTTCATTTTCACCCAGCCCAAGCATCAAGCTAGTCTTGGAAATAGTTTTAGGGGAGTATTGTTTTGCGTATGAGAGGACCTCTAAAGTTTGGTCATAACCAGCTCTATGGTCTCTTACTTTATGCGTTAATCTCTTAACAGTCTCAAGATTTTGAGCAAAGACTTCTAATTTTGAGTCCAGTAATGTTTCTATCGACTTCTGATTTCCTAGAAAATCTGGAACCAGAGCTTCGATAATAACTCCTGGAGCTCTTTCTTTTATTTCTTTTACTGTATCTGCAAAATGGTTTGCACCTCCATCTTTTAGATCGTCTCTATTTACTGATGTTAATACTGCATACTTTAAATTCATTTGTGCAATCGATTTTGCAACTTTAATGGGTTCTTCGGCGTCTAACTGACCTTTAGGATTTCCAGTGTCTACAGCACAAAATTTGCACGCCCTAGTGCAAACAGATCCCAGTAACATAAAGGTTGCAGTACCATGACTCCAGCACTCTTGAATATTTGGACACATAGCCTCTTCACAAACTGTATGAAGTTTTTTTTGGGAAACGATTTGTTTTAGTTCTCTAAATTTTGCCGAGTTCTGAGATTTAACTCGTAACCAAGTTGGCTTTCTCTCAATAGGAATGTGTTTATTGGGGTTAGGCTTAATGCCATTCTTGATGGCTATAACACCATTTTCTTTGATTGTTTTTGTAGGGATCAAGTTATTCATTATGCTGCTTCTGTATTGTGATCTTTGATAAGCTCAATTAAATCAGCTTTGATTTGAGTCATAGAAATATCAATAAAATCGGATACTTGAACAACTTCAAGAGCGGGAATGCCACAAGTAACTATTCCATCAAAAGGCTTTAGATCCATGTCGACATTTAAGCTTATACCATGATAACAAAAGCCCCTTTTTATTTTTAATCCAATAGAAGCTATTTTCTTTTCATCAACATATATACCTGGAGCATCTTCTTTTCTTTGAGCATGTATTCCATATTTTTTGAGTAACTCGATCACCATGCTCTCCAGTTCACAAATCAATCTTTTCGGACCCCAGCCTAATCGTTTTAAATTAATTAAAAAATAGATCATTAATTGACCAGGCCCATGATATGTTACTTGACCTCCTCTATCTGTTCTTACTACAGGGATATCATTATCGTCGAATATAAATTCTTCATTCGCAGCATGGCCAAGGGTATAGACTGGATTATGTTCTGCTAGCCAGACTTCATCTTGGTCTGTCGCAGATCTCAGACTCACATTGCTTTTCATGAGATCCCAGGCGTCTATGTAATCAACCAGATTAAGGTCTTTAATTTCTAAATGATTCAATCTAATTCTCGTGTATCAATATACGCTTTCTCAGAAATCCTATGATAATTGATTACCTCTTCTTTAAAGTCGTTATAGGATTTATAGACCTTCTGTGCCATTGGGTCATCCTTTATGAAATCTTGCATAACTTCTTCGGTTATTCTTTTTAATTCAATTAGGACGCTGTCAGGAAGTTTTCTTAAATCTACATTATGCTTTTCTATTAATTCAGTAAGAGCTTTGTTATTCCTTGCTGTGTATTCATCTAGCATCTCTTGGTTAGCTGATTTAGCGGCATACCTGATGATTGCTTTTAAGTCATCTGGCAAAGAATCATACGCTTCTTTATTAATGATGATTTCTAGAGTTGAGCCCGGTTCATGCCAACCCGGATAGTAGTAATAATCAGATACTTGGTGGAATCCGAAAGTTAGATCATTGTATGGCCCAACCCACTCAGCTGCATCTACAACACCTTGTTGCAGTGACAGGAATATTTCATTTCCTGGCAAGGTTACTGTCTCGGCCCCTGCTCGAGTAAAGACTTCACCAGCCAAACCAGGTATTCTCATTTTGAGCCCCTTTAAGTCGTCAAGTGAATTGATTTCTTTCTTAAACCAACCCGCCATTTGTACACCTGAATTGCCCCCAGCAAGCGGAACAAGGTTAAAAGGTTCATAGGCCTCTTCCCAGAGCTCCATGCCTCCTCCGTAATGTAACCAACCGTTCATCTCCTGAGCTGTTAAGCCAAAAGGAACTGCGGTAAAAAATTGGGATGATTTTACTTTGCCGGTCCAATAGTAAGATGCACCATGCCCCAGTTGAACATTTCCTTGGGAAACAGCATCAAAAACTCCAAGAGCAGGAACAAATTCTCCAGCTCCATAGACTTTAATTTGCATTCTTCCACAGGTCATTTCATTTACATATCTTGAAAAGTTCTCAGGTCCCATTCCCAGTCCAGGAAAATTTTTTGGCCAAGTTGTAACCATGGTCCATTTGTAAGTCTTACTTCCTGTAGAAAAGCAGCTGCCATCTTCAGAAACAGCTTCCTCATTTCCTGAGCAAGAAATAATTAAGACGGAAATTCCTAAAACTAATAATTTTTTCATTGTTATCATCCTTACTTATATGGTCTGTAGTTTAGCGTATGAAACCATCAACCATTTAGTATTGCTGGTATCAAAATTTACTTCGACTCTAGCATTAGAGCCTTCTCCTTCATAATTCAATATCACTCCCTCTCCAAAGGCTTCATGAAGAACTCTTTGGCCCAGTTTAAAGCCTGTCTCAGGTACCTCGCCTGAAAGTTTCTTAGAAGAAGATTTAGAATTTCTAGGGACATTACCTCCAGTTCTTACTTCAACCGTTAGTTCTTCTGGTATTTCTCTTAAGAATCTAGAAGCAGGATTAAAATTTTCAGAACCGTACAAATTTCTCATTTCAGCATGAGTTATAAATAATTTTTCCATCGATCTGGTCATACCTACGTAACATAGACGTCTTTCCTCTTGGAGTTGACTGGGGTCTTCAATGGATAGTTTGTGGGGGAAAAGACCTTCTTCAAAACCAGTTATAAAGACAAGTGGAAATTCAAGACCTTTAGCCGAATGAAGTGTCATCAATTGAATTGCCGACTCATGTTCCGATGCCTGAGTATCTCCCGCATCTAGCGCCGCGTGATCTATGAACATTTTTAAAGCACTTTCTTCAAGATCATCAAATGAATCTGGCTCGAAGTCTCGGGCTGCTCCGACTAACTCCGATAAATTTTCTACTCTTGTTCGCCCTTTTTCTCCCGCTTCTTTTTTGTGATACTCAATAAGCCCACTTCTCTCTATGGCCATATCTACTATATCGCGAAGGGGCAGATCTTTAGTATCGTCCTCTAAGGAGTTGAAACTCGACATAAAACCTTGAATGGCCTGAGATGCCCTTGCTGTAAGGCCATCATTATCAATTAACTCTTCACAAGCCTTCCAAAGGGATATACTTTTTTCTGCCGCCTTTGCCCTTATTAAATCTATTGTTTTTGCTCCGATGCCTCGTGGTGGAATATTGATAACTCTCTCAAATGCAGCATCATCTTCCCTGCCATATATGAGCCTGAGATAACTCATAGCATTCTTTATTTCAGCCCGTTCGTAGAATCTTAAACCTCCGTAGATCTTGTAAGGTAAAGAATCTCTCAAAATAGCTTCCTCTAAAACCCTTGATTGAGCATTTGATCTATAAAGAATAGCAACCTCATCTAAACTTCGCCCTTGTCCAATCCAGTTCTGAATACTCCCTACTACATATCTTGCTTCATCGTCTTCGTTATAAGCTGAATAAACTGAAATAGGCTCGCCTTCTTTTTGATCTGTCCATAACTCTTTGCCCATTCTGCCTTGGTTATTCTTAATCACAGCATTGGCGGCATTCAAAATTACAGATGTAGATCTGTAGTTTTGTTCCAGCCTAACAATCTCTGTATTCTCAAAATCTTTAGTAAATCGATTTATGTTTTCACTTTTAGCTCCTCGCCATCCATAAATGGATTGATCGTCATCTCCAACAGACATAAAGTTAGCTCCGCCATCTGCTAATAGCCTTAGAAACTGATATTGAACCTCATTTGTATCTTGAAATTCATCTACTAAAATATGGCTAAACCTTCTTTGATAGTGCTTAAGAACTTCTTCATTGCTCTTTAGCAGAATGTACACCCTCAAGAGAAGTTCCCCAAAGTCAACTAAGCTCTCGCGTTCGCATAATTCTTCGTATGCCTTATATACTTCGGTCATTTTTTCAGCGAAGTAGTCATCTGCAATGTCTACATCTTTAGAGCGATTGCACTCATCTTTCTGTTTGTTGATGAACCATTGAATTTGTCTGGGTGGCCATTTTGTATCATCTAAGCCCATAGACTTAACAACCCTTTTAATCACTCTGTACTGATCTTCTGAATCAAGAATGGAGAATTCTCTTCTCAGGCCGGCCTCTTCCCAATGAGTGCGCAATAATCTATGAGAAATACCATGAAAGGTTCCACACCAAAAGTTTCCCATTTTTTCCTGAACGATACCTTCAATTCTTCCCCTCATCTCTCGGGAAGCTTTATTTGTAAAAGTTACGGTTAAGATTGAATGAGGACTAACTCTTTTTGCCTTTATGAGCCAAGCCACTCTGTGTGCTATAACTCTAGTTTTGCCTGAACCCGCTCCAGCAAGGACTAATAAGTTTTTTGATTCCGAAGTTACGGAGTTCCTTTGGGGTTCATTGAGATTTTCAAATATTTCGGATACATCCACTGCTGTATTTTAACTAAGAATCGGAATTCTATCTCGCTAATTAAACTTAAAATTCAAATAAAATTGCAAAATTTAATTGATTAAACAATCTATGAAAATATTGTCGTTTAGGTATCATTGAAGTATGGAAAATGCAGAAAAATTCTTCGAAACTTATTGCGATTTTGTGACTAAAGTTACCAGTGATCCAAGCCTAAAAATTGATGACCTTAAAACCTCTTTAGACAACATACAAGAGAACTCACCTATTGATGCCCCTCGTCTACTGACTGCCGCATTGGGTCTAGGCAGCGAAACTGGTGAGTTTGTGGAGATAGTAAAAAAGATGGTCCTTCAAGGAAAGCCAGCGGATGAGGATAATATTTTTCATATGAAAAGAGAGCTCGGAGATGTCATGTGGTATTGGGTAACTGCATGCATGGCGCTTGACTTGAATCCTGTTGAAGTTATTTCCGAGAATCAAAAGAAGCTAGAAGCAAGATATGGAGAACAGTTTACAGTTAACCAAAGTGAGGTTAGAGCTGACGGTGATCTCTGATTAATAGATTCTAGATACTGCAGGCTTTTCTTCTTGAGATTCTTCTGACCTTCGAAGGTCCATTGCTTTCCATACATCATCTAGCGAATCTAGGAAATGATCTATATCTCCTGCCTCGTGTCGTGGCGTTATAGTAACCCTGAATCTCTCATCACCTTTAGGAACTGTAGGATAAAAAATTGGTTGGATATAAATACCATGCTTTTCTAGCAAGAGATTAGCAGCTTCTTTACATAGTCGTGGGTCATATAAATGGATGGGAATAATGTGACTATCATTTTCTAAAAAAGGAATCTGTAAATCTGTTAATCCTTTTCTGATTCTGTCTGAATTCAATCTGATATTTTCTCTAAGATCTTCAGCTTCCTTCGCAATGTTAATGGCTGTAATTGATGCAGCTGCGATAGAGGGGTTCATGGAAGATGTAAAAATAAAGCCAGGGGCGAAACTCCTTATATAGTCAATGATATCTGAGTTAGCAGCGACATAACCTCCCATTTGTCCGAAAGATTTAGATAAAGTTCCATTGATAATATCTATATCATCCTCAAGACCTTTCTCTGCAGTTATGCCTCTTCCTTCAGGACCGTAAAGACCTACTGAGTGAACCTCATCAAGATAGGTAAGGGCATTATATTTTTTTGCAATCTCTATGATTTTTTGCAAGGGAGACCTAAGTCCTTCCATAGAGTAAAGAGATTCAAAAACTATAATTTTAGGAGTATTTGCGTTCGCGGTTTTTAACAACTCCTCTAAATGATCTGTATCGTTATGCCTAAAGATGTGAGTTACGACATCCGCATTCTTAATGCCTTGGATTAAAGAAGCATGGTTAAGCTCATCAGAAAAAACTTCCACTCCTCCCATGTTCTTGCATAAAGTCCATAGCGTTGATTGATTGGCTGTATATGCTGACGGAAATAGCAGAGCAGACTCTTTATTGTGTAGATCTGCAAGCAAGTTTTCGAGATCAACGTGGTAAGTGGATGTACCTGAAATATTTCTGGTTCCACCAGATCCTGTACCGAGTTGGTTTATGACCTCAACAGAGGTTTTGGTAACTTCGGGATGCTGACTCAAATTTAAGTAGTCATTACTGCACCAAACTTCAACCTCTCTTTCTTTACCTTCAAATCTTTCTGTAGCTTTTGGAAAGCTAGATTTATTCCTATTAATAGCCCTAAATTTTCTGTATAGACCTTGTGATTTCAGTGAAATTAACTCGTCTGAGAAGAATTTTTTATAGTTCATGAATTAATTAGTGATAAAAGTTAAAATATTACGGTGGAGCGGCGAGTATTGTAAATGAATACCGTTTTGTGTGGGTTCTTAAGAATTATTCTCATTTAGTTTTGACTTTGAAAACCTTAAAAATAGTCTCAAGGAAAAGTCCTCTTGCAAGGATACAGGCTCAGCTTGTAGCAAAAGCAATAAATGAGCATTTTCCCGATATCAAGATACAACACATATACAAAAGTACGCTTGGAGATAGCGACTTGAAAACACCTTTAAACAAGATGCCGGAAATTGGTGTCTTTACCAATGACATAAGAAATGATTTGCTTAGTGGAAAGGCTGATATAGCTGTTCATTCTTGGAAGGACTTACCTGTGGACCTGGAGAAAGGCACAAAAATAAGCGCAACCATCAACAGAGCTGACGCAAGAGATATGATCTTTGTAAAAGAACATAGTTTTGGTAAGAAAAAATTGTCTATATTGAGCTCCTCTCCTAGGAGGGAAAAGAATTTATCTCTCTTTTTGCCACTCGCTCTTCCTTTTGACTCGAAAATTTCTTTCAAAGATGTGCGTGGAAATATCCACACCAGATTGAGAAAACTCATCGAAGGAGATGACGACGGTCTTGTGGTTGCTAAAGCAGCTATAGATAGGCTCCTTGACCAAAATGGTGAAGAGTTTATTAAAGACAAGAAAGAGTTACTCGATATCGTAGAGAATCTTAAGTGGATGGTTCTGCCAATTTCTCAAAACCCCTGCGCTGCTGCTCAAGGAGCTCTAGCTATCGAGTCGAGAGAAGGTGATTCGCAAGTTGAAGAAATTATGAAAAGAATAAACAACGTATCGATCTTTGATGGGGTAGAGAAAGAGCGAAGTTTATTAAAATCATTTGGAGGAGGTTGCCATCAAAAAATAGGGGTTACATACGAAACAATAGATACCTCCTCTCTTCTAACCGTAAAAGGAGAAACAGAAGATGGAGAAGAAATTTCGCAACGGGCACTCCAGAAAGATTACGAAGATTATTTTCAGTTTATTGATGAAGAGAACTATTTTCCTTCTAAAAAAGAGGAGCAAAAGTTTTTTGATAGGCTCCCGATTGAAGATTCAATTGACTCACTGAAACAATTAAAAAATGTTGGCATATATATAAGTAGATCCAATGCAATTGATGATTCTGGCCTAATAGATAAATCTAATTCCATATGGACTAGCGGAATAGAGACTTGGAAATCAATGGCGCAAAAAGGTTATTGGGTAAATGGTACATCTGATAGCCTAGGTGAAGAAAATTCTTTAGCAGAAGATCCTTTTAGAAAGCTCGATTGGTTAAAAATAACTCATGCAGACAATCAAGATCACCCTAAAAAATCTGTCACAACCTATAAACTTGAACCTCTGGAGGTCAATCAAAGGATAAAGGATTGCGATTACTTTTATTGGATGAGTGCCAGTTCGTTTAAATTGGCTCTACAAAAATTTCCTGAGATAAAAAATAAAAATCACGCGTGTGGATTGGGTAATACCCATAAGATTATAAAAAAAGAGGTGCCTGATGTGATGACCTTCTTAAGCTATGAGAGCTGGCAGGAATCAATCAAGGCCCACATTAGACCTAACAAGCAGAAAGGCTAAGGTATAATAAGCTTTTTTTACATACAGTATGACCGCATCAAGAAAATTTCCTAACTCACGCCTGAGAAGAACAAGGTTTACCTCTGCAATTAGAAGTTTAGTTGCAGAAAACCACTTGACTGTTGATGACCTGATTCAACCTATATTCGTAAAGGAAGGACTTGATGGCATTGAGGGCATAGATTCTCTTCCAGAAATCAATAGATTTGGTCTTAATGCTTTGGATGATGAAATTGCAAGGATCCAAGAAAATAAGATAAAAGCTGTAGCAATTTTCCCGGTGATAGATCCTTTAAAAAAAGACGATAGAGGCACCGAATCAACTAAAGAAAATAATTTAGTCTGCGAAGCTATAAGACAAATAAAGAAAAATTCTGAATTAGCGGTTATTGCGGATGTTGCACTAGACCCCTATACATCACATGGTCATGATGGTGTTCTAGACTCTAATGGATATGTAGATAATGATGAAAGTTTGCCCATATTAGTCAGCCAAGCTTTGACTCTGGCAAAGGCTGGGGCAGATATGGTTGCACCCTCAGATATGATGGATGGAAGAATTGCAAGCATTAGAAATATGCTGGAAGAAAAAGGTTTTGTGAATACGATTATCCTTTCATACGCTGCCAAATACAGTTCTAAATTTTATGGCCCCTTCAGAGATGCAGTATCATCGTCTGCGAGCTTAGGGTCTGGAAGTAAAGACACATACCAAATGTCTGTCGCAAACATAGATGAAGCACTTCATGAGGTAAAAATGGATATCGAAGAAGGAGCTGACATAGTTATGGTTAAACCGGGTCTACCTTACTTAGATGTCATCAAATCTGTTAAAGAAACTTTCAAAGTTCCTACATTTGCTTATCAAGTTAGTGGGGAATATGCCATGCTAAAAGCGGCTATACAAAATGGATGGCTTTCTGAAGAAGTTATGATGGAATCTTTGCTGAGCTTTAAGAGAGCGGGTGCTGATTGTATTTTGACCTATGCTGCAAACCAAATTGCAGAGACATTAAATAGGTAGAAACCTTGCCAAATAAAAAATTTAAAAACGCATTAGAAAGAAAACCTCAGGACTGTCCGCCGATATGGCTCATGAGGCAAGCTGGTAGGTATCACGATCACTATCAAAGTCTAAAAAAAGATTATACTTTCGAGGACCTTTGTAAAACACCAAAACTTGCAGCTGAAACGGCAATGGGGCCTATCAATGAATTTGATTTTGATGTGGCTATTTTATTCAGCGACATATTGTTCCCTCTTGAAGCACTTGGTATGGATCTCTCTTATAATCCAGGACCTCAATTTGGCCTTCACTTAAATGAAGATAATGCTGAAAGCCTACTAATAAATCAAAACCCAATAAGCTTTATGGAATTTCAGGGTGAAGCGATAGAGCGAACTATTGAAAGATTACCCACTGAAAAGTCTTTAATAGGCTTTGTTGGTGGGCCTTGGACTTTAATTGCCTACGCATGCAATATCAGTAAAGATTCAAGAAATATCAATTTTAATAATTTTCAAATAGGCCTTCTTGATAACGTGATTCTTCCACTGCTAAAAGAGAATGTGGAATTACAACTGAATGCAGGTGCTGAAGTGGTAATGATCTTTGACTCTACAGCCCATCAACTCGCTGAGGAAGATTTAAATATCTACTTAGAAAAAACCTTCAATATGTTAGTTAAAGAATTTCCTAATAAGGTTGGTTACTATGCAAAAGACGGGGTTAACTACGAAACTATAATTGCGAAACAAGATGACCCTCAAATAAGCCTAGCAGGAATAGGTATAGACTCGAATGTCGATCTAAGAGATTACTTCAAAAAAACTTCCAATGGCTTCGTGCAAGGTAATTTTAGTGAGCATTTCTTAACCCTCCCCCATGAAGAATTCTTACCCAAATTGGATACTTTCATAGAACAAATGTCAGCGCTATCTCCAGACGAAAGATCGGGTTGGGTTTGTGGACTAGGCCATGGAGTTCTAAAGACAACTCCTCAGGAAAACGTCAAAGAATTTGTACAAAGAATTAGAGCATCCTTTTAAAGAATGGATATTGAAGAAAAAAAATCCTTAACTTCGTCTTGGTTTAGAGAACTAAGAGATATGTTCTGCGAAGAATTTGCTGAAATAGATGGCGGAAGCTTTGAAAGAAAAAATTGGGATCATAAATTTGAAGGGGGCGGAGAGATGAGCCTCATGAAAGGTGAAGTTTTTGAAAAGGTTGGTGTCAATATATCTACGGTATCTGGAAAATTTGATAATGATTTTAAATCTGAAGTTAAGGGCACAGAGGAAGCGCCTAACTACTGGGCAAGTGGTATTAGTCTTGTGGCACACATGCAATCACCCAAAGTACCAGCATTTCACTTTAACACGAGATATATAGTCACTGGAGATTCCTGGTTTGGAGGTGGAGGAGATTTAACTCCAACAATTAAAAAAGATGAAGAGATTGAGTTTTTTCACAAATGTATGAAAGAAGCTTGTGATTCGGCTGATCCAGATTATTACGATAGATATAAAAAGGCTTGTGATGAATATTTCTATCTACCCCACAGGTCAGAAGCCAG
>CEVN01365311.1_pt1 | contig 13385 bp, 12 predicted proteins | sample 427041 | NCBI WGS metagenome assembly CEVN01 (sample SAMEA2623463, study PRJEB7988) | marine metagenome | biome: marine biome (ENVO:00000447); feature: surface water layer (ENVO:00002042); material: "saline water (ENVO:00002010), including plankton (ENVO:xxxxxxxx)" | depth 5 m
GAAAATGATCAAATTCATACTGATAAACAAAGACAAATTTTCATTGAAATTTCAAATTTTTTAGAACAAAATATTGGAAAAATAAAGCATAAACACATTACTCCCAGTGCTGGTATTTTGAAAGATAAAAAAAACCATTTTGATTTGGTAAGACCAGGAATATCTCTTTATGGAATATGTAATGTAAACGAAAAACATAATTTAAAACCGGTAATGAAAGTCGTTGCTCCAGTTTTAATAATAAAAAATATTGAACCTGGTTCTACAATTGGATACAATAGAACATTTAATGTAAACAAAAAAATTAAAATAGCAATTTTACAAACTGGATATGCAGACGTAGTTCCATTAAATTTTAGTAATAAAGGTTATGTTGAGTACAATAATTTTAAATTAAATATTTTAGGAAAGGTTTCAATGGATTTATTATGCATTGATGTAACTAATATCAATATAGAAATTGGTGATAAAGTAACTATATTTGGTGGAGATTTGACACGATTAGAAGATATAGCAAACAAAAGTAAAAATTCTTCATATTCAATCTTAACAAATATTACTAAGCGAGTAAAAAGATTATATGTTTAATAAATTATCTATTTTAATTATCTTGCTATCTAGTAGCATTTGTAATGATTCATTTTTAATTGACTCAATTATTAATAACATGACAATTAAAGAAAAAGTTGGTCAAATGATAATGGTAAGAGTTAGAAGTGATTTCTATTCAGATGATAGCTATTTAAAAAAAGAAATAGATAATTGGATTAAAGATTATAAAGTTGGTGGGCTTATAACTTTTGATGGTAATGGAAATGTTCATGGTATGTATAATAATCATAAATATTTCCAAAGCATAAGTGAAATTCCTTTATTAATTGCTTCTGATTTGGAACGTGGAGCTGGTCAACAAATGGCTGGTGCAACTTTATTTCCTTCAAATATGGCTATTGCAGCAACAAGTAATACCAATAATGCATATTTACAGGGAAAAATAACAGCATCTGAAGCAAAACAGCTTGGGATACATATGATTTTAGCACCAGTATTAGATGTTAATAATAATCCTAAAAATCCAATTATAAATTTTAGATCTTATAGTGATTCTCCTGAAATTGTTTCCAATTACGGAATAGAGTTTATCAAAGGTATTCAAGATAATGGTTTATATGCTTGTGCAAAACATTTTCCAGGTCATGGTAATACTTCCGTTGATAGCCATACTTCTTTACCAACAATTAATTCATCGTTAAATGAATTGAATGAAGTAGAGTTATATCCTTTTTTACAATCTATTAAGAATGATGTTAAAATGATAATGATTGGCCATATAGCAATGCCAGCTTTAGATGAAACATTGAAACCATCTTCACATTCATATGAAATAACTACCAAATTATTAAAAAAGAAGTTGAATTATAAAGGTCTTATTATAACCGATGGTATGGAGATGGGAGGGGTTACAAAAGAGGCATGGTCTGGAGAATCTGCAATTAGAGCTATTAATGCTGGGTCTGATATAATACTTTTACCAATTGATTTAGAACGAACTATTAATTCAATAGTTGATGCAATTGTAAATGGAAAAATATCAGAAGATCGAATTAATCATTCGTTGCAAAAAATTTTGAAAGCCAAAATTGATTTAAATCTGTTTAATTTTAAATTTGATTATAATCAATTAAAAAAAAATATAGGCTCTAAACAAAATAAAATTATTGCAGAAAATATAGCTGCGTCATCTATTACATTAGTCAAAGACAAATTAAATTTAATTCCTATTAGGCCAGAAAAACATAAGAATATAATACATGTTATTTTGTCAACTGATGATAATGCAAATCAAACTTTAAAAACTTTTCGATCAAACATAAAATATACTCATGCAAATGTTAAAGAGTTATATGTTAATTATGAAACATCAGATTTATTGATAGATGAAATAATTAAAAATTTGAGTAGTTATGATCATATAATAGTTTCACTTTTAGTTAAAATAAGAATGAATAAAGGTGAATCAACAATTAACTCAACACATTTAAAATTAATAGATAAGATAAATAAATTGAACATTCCATCAGTATTTGTGTCATTTGGAAGTCCTTATCTAAATGACTATGATTTAACAGACACTTATATTTGTACATATGGTTATGGTAAAATCTCTCAAAAAGCTGCCTCAAACGCAATTTTTGGAAGAACATCAATTAATGGTAAACTTCCTATAAAACTCAATAACGAATACAAAAGGGGACACGGTTTAAATAAAATGAAAATTTCAAATATGTTTGATATAGATAATACATATGATTTTAGTAGTTCTTGGAAAATAATAGATTTGGCAATTGAAAAAAAAATTTTTCCAGGAGCTCAAATAATGGTTTTAAAAGATAATAAGATTTTAGCTAATAAAAACTTCGGAAAATTTACTTATTCAGAAGATTCAGAAATAGTAAATAAAAATACAACATTTGATATTGCATCATTAACAAAAGTTGTAGCTACAACTCCAGTTGTTATGACTTTAATTAAAAAAAAAATACTAAATCTAGAACATGAAGTAAACCAATTCTATCCTTCATTTAATGGTAAATGGAAAGAGAATGTCACAATTAAACATTTACTTAATCATACATCAGGAATAAAATCATATTCACAATTTTTTAATAATGTTGAATATAATAATAAAGATTCTATAATAACTATTATTCTTAATGAAGAATTAAAATTTGAGCCTGGTACAGCTACAGAGTATAGTGATTTAGGTATGATTTTATTAATGGATATATGCGAAAAAGTATCTGGTTTAAAATTTGATAAAATGGTTCAGAATTGGGTTCTTAAACCAATTGAAATGAATAATACTTTTTTTAATCCTGATATATCTAAATCGATGAATATTCCTCCAACTGAAATAGACTCTGTTTATAGAAAAAAAATTATTAAGGGTATTGTCCATGATGAAAATGCCTATCATATGGGAGGTATTTCTGGGCATTCTGGTTTATTTTCAAATGCATATGATATAGCTAAATATGCACAAACTATTTTAAATTTGGGTATTTATAATGGAAAAAGGGTTTTTGATAAAAGATTAGTTCAAAAATTTACAAAAGGTGCTAATATCTCAAGTAAATTCCCTTTTATTTTAGGTTGGGACACACCTAGTAAAGATGGTAAAAGCAATGCAGGAGATTTATTTTCTGATTCCTCTTTTGGTCATCTTGGTTTTACTGGTACATCTTTATGGATTGATGCAAAAAATAATATAGTAATTGTTTTTCTGTCAAATAGAACATATCCAACAAGAAATAAAAAAGGAATATATAATGTTAGAAGATCATTTCATAATGAGGTTATGAATACTATTTTGAGCAAAGGATAGTATAGATATGAAATTCATAATCTTAATAATATTTTCAAAAATTTTTTCAATTGATTACGGTATTGATGTATTGGTAGATAATGGATTTAATGATTTGATTGGTAAACGGGTTGGTATTCTAGCTAATATAGCATCAATAGATAGGAATAATATTAATACTATTGATATATTAATTGAGAATGATAAAATTGATTTAATTAAAATTTTTGCTCCGGAACATGGTGTTCAATTAAAATACTCAGCTGGAGAAAAATTTAATAACTCTAATTATAATGATTACAATGTTATTAGTTTATATGGTTCTAATAGGACACCTTCTATTGAAGATGTCAATAATTTAGATGTAATAATTATAGATTTACAAGACATTGGTTCTACATATTACACTTATTTGAGTACAGTTACTTATATGTTAGAAATAGCTGCAATGCAAAAAATTCCTGTTTTAGTTTTAGATAGACCTAATCCATTAGGTAGAAAAGTTTATGGCCCAAAGAAACAAATATTTAATTTTATTGGCTTACATCCAATTCCAATTAGGCATGGTATGACTTTAGGGGAGTTATGTTTAATGATTAATGATGAAGGCTGGTTAAAAAATAAATTAGAAAATTTAAAAATTATTAAAATGCAAAATTTTAGAAAAATTAGCGATTTTAACAATTGGGTACCACCATCACCAAATATTCCAGATTTAAAAACAGCTATTATTTATAATGGTACATGTTTATTTGAGGGTACTAACTTATCGGAGGGAAGAGGTACAGAAGCACCATTCCATTATATAGGTGCACCTTGGGTTAATTCAGACGAATTACTAAATTATATTCAATCATTAAATTTTAAAAAGTTTAATTCTAGTATCAATGTAAAAAAAATAGAATTCATTCCAAAATCAAAAGATGGAGCAATAAGTCCAAAATATGAAAATGAAATTTGTTATGGAGTTTCTCTGAATATTGATAGTTCAATTGAACCCTTAGAGTTTACTCTATATTTGCTAGAGTTTTTTTTTAACAATTATGAAAATTTTAAATTTCAGGATAATTTTTTTGATATTTTGTATGGTAGTTCAAATTTCAGAAAATGTCTTTTAAATAAATGTAATATAAATGAAATTTTCAACGATATAGATAAAGATACTAAAGATTTTATTAAATTAAGAGAAAAGTATTTATTGTATTAGATTTTAGATATGACTTGGATTGATATAATAATAATAGCTGTATATTTAATTCTGATTTTTTCAGTAGGTATATTTATGCGTAATCACATCCATAATTTTTCAAGTTTTATGATTGCAGGTCAGAATTTAAGTTTATCGTTAGGTGTAACAAGTATGCTTGGAACTGAGCTTGGTCTTATTACTGTTATGTATAATGCTCAAACTGGAGTTCTTCAATATTTCTCTGCTTTTCATATTGGATTTTTTGGTTTTATTGTTACACTTGTTGTTGGATTGAGTGGTTTTGTAGTGACAAAACTTAGGGATATGAATGTAAAAAGTATTCCAGAATTTTATGGTAAAAGATTTGGTAAAAAAACACGTATAGTTGGAGCTTTTTTGCTTGTTATGGGTGGAATACTTAACATGGGACTTTTCTTAAATATAGGTGCTAAATTTATTGAATCTATTTTTGGTTTTGATAAAAGTGATCAAATGTTGAATACTATTATGATTATTCTGCTTATTTTAGTTCTTCTCTATACTATGATGGGGGGAATGTTATCTGTAGTTGTAACTGATTACTTTCAATTTATAGTATTATCTTTGGGACTAATTTTTTCTGTTTTTTATTCAATATTTTTACTTGGTTGGAATAATATTTTTGAAACTATTGAAAATCTGAGTTCAGTTTCAGTATATAATCCCTTTGAATCAAAAGGTTCAACTTATATTTATTGGCAATTAATATTAGCATTTGTTAGTGCCGTAGTTTGGCCCACCGCAATAACTAGAGCATTAACAATGAAAGATTCAAATACTATTAAAAAGCAATATATTTGGTCATCAATATCATTTTTGATTAGGTTTATGGTTCCATGTTTTATTGGTATATGTGCAGTAGTTTATTTTGATTTAAACCACTTCAAAATTGATTCTTTATCTTTGATGCCTAAATATTTTAGGGAAATATTACCTATTGGTGTTTTAGGTTTTGTAACTGCAGGGATGTTATCTGCATTCATGAGTACACATGATAGTTATCTATTATGTTGGAGCACAATAATAACCAATGATATTATTGAACCTTTGTATGGAAAACAAATTTCATCAAAAAATAAGATTAATATTAGTCGCTTTATTATTTTGTTATTAGGTTTATATATTTTGTATTGGGGTCTGTTTTATGAGGGTAATGATTCTATTTGGACCTACTTATCAATTACAGGTGCGGTTTATTTTTCAGGAGCTATTGCTGTTCTTATATTAGGATTATATTGGGATAAAGCATCTGAAACAGGAGCAATTTTAGCTTTATTTGGCGGTTTAAGTGCATTAATTGCCTTAGAGCCCATAAGAGAATATTTTGTTATAGATTTTAAACCTGAGCAAATTGGATTATTAAGTATTTTGTTAACATTTTTGATGATGATTTTTGGATCATTATTATTTCCAAAAATAAAAGAGACATAAAATGACTTGGAAGTTTTTATGGCAATTCATTTTTATTCTAGGCATGATATCTTTCATAGTAATGTTTTTTTTATTTACAATTAGAGGTTTTAAGGATATAATTAACATATTAAAAAGGTCTAAATGAATATTAATACAAAAAGAATTTTAGGTTGGTGTATGTACGATTTTGCTAACTCACCATTTACTACGATAGTAGTTACATTTGTATATTCTGCTTACTTTGCTAGTGGCATAGTAGGTAATGAAGCAATGGGGCAAGTTTATTGGGGAAATACAATTACTATATGCGCTTTAATTATAGCTATTTTATCACCAGTTATGGGTGCAATAGCTGATCAAGGTGGGTATAGAAAGTTTTTTCTATATTTTTGGACTTTTACTTGCATATTTTTTTCTTCCTTACTTTTCTTTCCTAAATCAGGAGACATATTATTTTCACTAATTATTTTTTCATTTGCAAATATTGCTTTCGAAATGGGGTGTGTTTTTTACAATGCTTTTTTACCAAAAATTTCAAATTCATATAATTCAGGAAAAATATCTGGATATGGTTATTCATTAGGATATGTTGGTGGTTTATCAGCATTAGCTTTCGGTTTGGTAACGATTGCAATGCCTGACCAACCTATGTTTGGCATAACTACTGAAAATGGTCAAAATTTTAGAGCTATGAATCTATTGGTAGCGATATGGTTATTAATTTTCTCTATTCCAACATTTATATATCTTGAAAAAGATAGAAATAGAAAAAGAATTAATTTAAACCTAATAAAAAGCTCATTTAATCAAATCTATGATACATACTTAAATATAAAAAAAATCAAGAATACCATTATTTTTCTTGTAGCAAGACTATTTTATAATGATGCAATGATAACTATTTTTTCATTTGGAGGAATATTAGCTGTAAGTATTTATAAATTTGAATTAGAAAAAATGTTAATTTTTGGTATTGCACTTGGAATAGCTGCTGGAATAGGTGCTTTTCTAATGGGTTTTGCAGAAGATAAAATTGGACCAAAAAAAACTATACAAATTTCTAATTTTTTATTAATAATAGCATCCTTAATGGTTGTTTTTGCTGACAATTTACCCCTAATTAAAATTGATATTTTTAATATAACTATAAATAGTGAGATCTATTTTTGGATAGCTGGTATATTAGTTGGTTTTTCATCTGGACCAAATCAATCATCAAGTAGATCGTTAATGTCAAAACTTGCACCAAAAGATAAACAAAATGAATTTTTTGGTTTCTTTTCATTTTCTGGAAAAATTACTGCATTCATTGGCCCATTGTTACTAGCTCAAGTAACATACTTTTCACTTGAATATTTAAACTTGTCTGATACAACTGCGCAAAGAATGGGTGTTTCTGTTGTATTGATTCTGATAATTATAGGTTCATTTATACTACATTTTGTAGATGAAAAAAAAGAAACACAATAAGTTGTATATTTTTACTTACAGTATTTACTTAATAAATTACTTTAACTAAATTGTTGTATAACATTGTTATTCTTGTGTATATTGTAATAGGAATAAGACTATGAATAATAAATTTATAAAAGAAATATTAATTTTTGGCTTTGCTCTAACATGCCTTACAGTCTTTTTCCTTACTTCAAAATCAAATTCAACACCTAATGCGGGTGTATCTATAAAACTTAACAAGAACGTTTCAGAAATTAAAGAAATTAAACTAAAGAATGATTTAAAATTAATTTCTAGTGTAAGTAATGTTGATATTTCAAATGATACAGATATTATTGTATTAGAGGTTGATAATCAACTCTTTGACTCTATTCCTGTTGAAAAAACATTAGATAAATGGGAAGTAGATTATGAAAAAGACTTTGATATTTATATTATAGCAGACGCATTAGAATATTAATCATATAACATTCCTTACTTTTTTTAATTTTTAAATATTATATTATTCCTATGGGAATTAAGGTTGTTGCTACAAATAGAAAAGCTACTCACAATTACAAAATACTTGAAAAAGTTGAATCAGGTCTAGTTCTTACTGGAACTGAAGTTAAATCTATTAGGAACAATAAAGTTAGCATAAAAGAATCTTATGTAAGAATAATAAAAAATGAAATTTTTATTATTGGTATGAATATTGGTTCTTATGAGAATGCTGGTTATTCATCACATGAACCAATTTCAGATAGAAAGCTTCTTGTTAGCAAGAAGGATATAATTAAATTTAGAAAGTTAGTTGATGAAAAAGGAAGAACATTAGTCCCTTTAAAAATTTATTTTAAAAATGGTTTAGTAAAGCTTGAATTTGGTTTAGGTCAAGGTAAAAAACTTTATGACAAGAGGCATGATATTAAAGATAAACAACTCAAAAGAAGAATCGATAGAAATATAAAGGATTTTAGTTAATGAAGAATTTTCCAAGTTTGAATGAACAAATGGATATAATTTTAAAAGGAACTGAAGAAATTATACCAGAAGAAGAATTAGTAAAAAAAATTGAAAAATCTATATCTTCAAAACATCAATTAAAAATTAAATGTGGATGCGACCCAAGTAGACCTGATTTGCATTTAGGTCACTCAGTTGTTTTAAAGAAAATGAGAGATTTTCAAGATTTAGGTCATAAAGCAATTCTTTTGATTGGTGATTTCACTGCTATTATTGGTGATCCTACAGGTAGAAATAAAACTAGACCACAGTTATCAATTTCAGAAGCAAAAAATAATTCAGAATCTTATGTTTCTCAAGCTTCAAAAATTCTTGAATCAAATAATTTAGATATATTATACAATTCAGAATGGTTATCAAAAATTGATTTCAATAAACTTATTGAATTAACTTCAAAGTATACAGTAGCTAGAATGCTAGAAAGAGATGATTTTACCAAAAGATATAATAAAGGTCAACCAATATCCTTGCATGAATTTTTGTATCCAATAGCACAAGGATATGATAGTGTTCATTTGAAAAGTGATGTAGAATTGGGTGGAACTGATCAGAAATTTAATCTATTAGTTGGAAGAAATTTACAAAAAGAATACGGTCAAGTACCTCAAATAATTATTACAACTCCATTAATAGAGGGTACAGATGGAGTTGAAAAAATGTCAAAATCATATGATAATTATATTGGTTTTACTGATTCAGCATCTAATATTTATGGTAAAATATTATCTATACCAGATAATTTAATTGGTAAATATTTTGAGTTTTGCACAAGAGTAGATGATATAAATGAAATAAAAGAATCAATTAAAAATGAAGCCCACAACCCTAGAGATCTAAAAAGAAGATTAGCAAGAGAGATTGTATCAATATATCATGATAGTGATTCAGCAAAAAAGGCAGAACTAGAATTTGATAAAATGTTTATTAATAAAGATATTCCTGATGACATACCTGAGTATAAATTAACAAAAAAAATGAAATTGATTGATATAATTGTAAGCAATAAAATTTTAATAAGCAATGGTGAAGCTAAGAGAATGATTAAGCAGGGTGCTGTTAAAATTGATAATAATAAAGTCTATGACGTTTTTTTAGAGATTGAACCAAACAATAAATTTATACTTAAAGTAGGTAAACGAAAATTTTTAAAAATAGTTTAATGGATAAAGTTTATGTTATTACAGAAGTTGCAAATTTATATAAAGATTCATCTTTTAAATCAGAATTAGTTTCCCAAGCTTTTAAAAATGAGAAATTATCCGTTCTTGATAAATCAAATAATTGGTACAAAGTAAAACAGTGGGATAATTACATAAGTTGGATTAATTCGTTTTATGTTTCACAAATAGACCCAAATACTAAGAAAAATATAGACCTACATATGTTTACAGAAGAAAAATTTTTGTCAATTTGTAAGGAATATCTTGGCACTCCTTATTTGTGGGGTGGGAAAAGTGTATATGGTTGCGATTGTTCTGGTTTAGTTCAATCTGTTTACAAAAATTTTAATTTATTACTTCCAAGAGACTCATCCGATCAAATAAATTTTGAACCATTTAAAGAAGTAGATATATCAAATATTTCAATTGCTGATTTATTATTTTTCGGTAAAAATAAAGTTATAAATCATGTTGCTATTTATATAGGTAATGGAGAAATTATACATTCATCTGGCTGTGTTAAAATCGAAAAATTAAAAAATAATAATAATCTTATGAAAAAATTACAAAAAATAAAATCACCAAGAGAAATATTTGATGAATGATGTATTAAATAAAAAAGTTTTATTACTTAATCAAAGTTACCAACCTTTGATGACTTTAAGTGCAAAAAGAGCAATTATTTTATCTTTTTCTAACAAAGTGGATGTAATTGAAAGATACAGAGATCAAGTCAATTCAATAGCATTATCTATTTTTTTACCATCTGTTATCAGATTAAAAAATTACGTCAGATTCACTAAGAAAAATATACCATTGAATAGAAAAAATATATTAAAACGTGACAATCATATATGTCAATATTGCTCTAGTGAGAGTAATTTTATGACAGTAGATCATATAGTGCCAAAAGATAAAGGCGGAAAAGATTCATGGGAAAATTTAGTTACTGCTTGTGTTCCTTGTAACACTAAAAAAGGAAACAAACTACTTAAAGATTTAAATATGAATTTGCAAAAAAAGCCTAAAAAGCCATCAATGCTTTTTAATATTCAAAAAGATTTATCTAATGCTCAAAGTTCTTGGAAACCATATTTATTTATGAAAGAAAGTGTATAAATGAAAAAAAAACAAATAATATTATCTGGCATTCAACCATCTGGTAACTTATGTATAGCAAATTATATGGGAGCAATTAAAAATTGGGTTAATCTTCAAAATGATTATGAAAGTATTTTTTTAATAGTTGATTTGCATTCTATTTCAGTTAAACAAAAACCTTCAGAACTTAGGCAAAGAAGTATATCGTTTGCTGCTCAATATATAGCCTGTGGTATTGACCCTCAAAAAAGTATAGTTGCCATTCAATCTCACATAAAAGAACATGTTGAATTAGCCTGGGTACTAAGTAGTATAACTTATTTAGGTGAATTAAATAGAATGACTCAATTTAAAGATAAATCAAAAAAGCAAGGTTCAAATATAAACGCAGCATTATATACATATCCAATTTTAATGGCTGCTGATATTTTACTTTATCAAGCAGATTTAGTTCCTGTTGGACAAGATCAAAAGCAACATCTTGAATTAACTAGAGATTTAGCTATGAGATTTAATAATACGTATTCTGAAACTTTTAAAATTCCTGAACCATATATACCTGAAATCGGTTCTAGGATTATGAGTTTACAAAACCCACATAATAAAATGTCAAAATCAGACGATAATTTAAACAATTTAATTTCATTATTGGATAAACCTGAAGATATACAACGAAAAATAAAAAGAGCTGTTACAGATTCTAATACAAATATCAAATACGATTTAAATAAAAGGCCTGGGCTTGCTAATTTAATTACATTATTTTCTTTAGCCACAAACGAATCAATTGAACTAATTGAAAAAAAATATAAAAACTGCAATTATTCAATTTTTAAAAATGATTTAGCTGATGCAATAATTGAAATGTTAAAACCAATTCAAAAAGAATATAATTTATTAATGAATGATAAATCAAACATTGAGAAAATTCTGAACGATGGAGCAAAAAAAGCTTCATTCAAGGCATATAAAACTATAGATAAAGTATATAGAAAAATTGGTCTATTAAAAAAAAATAAATGACTTTTAATATAAATATTCAGAACTTTGAGGGTCCGTTAGATTTACTTCTATTCTTTGTACAGAGGGATAAAATGGATATCTATGATATACAGATATCAAAAATAACTAACGATTTTCTAAAATATATTGAAGAAATGGATGAAATGAATTTAGATATTGGTGCAGAATTCATTTTTATGGCATCAATATTAATGAAAATAAAATCAAAAATGCTTCTACCTGTAAATGAAAATGAAAAAGATGAAGAATTAATCGATTTAAAAAGAGACTTATCAAACAAATTGATAGAATATAAAAAGTATAAACAAATATCTAGTATACTCATAGATATTCATGATGATTATAATAGAACACATAAGGTTAGTATTAAGAAAAATTTTAATAACTATAAATCTATTTATAATAAAGTTGATATGAACGATTTTATATCTATTTTTTCTAAATTAATAAATCAAATAGAATTCGAAGATTATAATATTAATTTAGATACAGTAACAGTAAACGATCAAATTAAATATATAAAATCATATTTAGATTATAAATCTAAAGTCAGCTTAGATATGATTATTAAAAACTATAAAGATAAGATTTATATTATATGCACTTTTATTGCAATATTAGATTTATTAAAAAACAATTATATTAAAATTTTACAAAAAGAAAATTTTTCTAAAATCTATATATTAAAGGTATAATGTCAGATTATAAAACTATTATTGAAACCATATTGTACGCATCTGATAAACCATTATCAATTAAAGTAATTTCAAATGCATTAAGTGATGATTTATCATTTACTAAAATTAAAGAAATAATCAATCAAATTGATAATGAGTTTTCACAAAATAATAAAGGTATATACATTAAAGAAATATCTAATACATATCAAATAAGAACGCATCGTAAATTCGATAAATATATCAAAAAAGCTAGTTTGTCTAAAAATAAAATTACTTTATCAAATGCATCTTATGAGGTATTAAGTATAATTTGTTTTAAACAACCTGTTTCAAAATTAGAAATTGAAAATATAAGAGGTGTAGATTGCTCAGGAATTATTAAGAATTTATTAAATAAAAAGATAATTAAAATAAGTGGTAGAGATACTGTTAATTCTAAATCATTGGTTTATAAAACAACTGATTTGTTTTTAGAGTTATTTGGTATAGCAAATTTAAAAGATTTACCTACTTATAAAGAATTAAAAAATATAATTAAAGAAAATGAGACTGAATAAATATTTATCTAGATGCGGCCTCGATTCAAGGAGGAATTGTGATAAACTTATCAAAGATAAAAAGATTTTTATAAACGGTAAAATAATCACTGATTTCTCTTATGATGTTAAAAATAACGATATAGTAACTTATAATAATAAATATTTAGAAATTGAAGATAAGTCTATAGTTTATATTCTAAATAAACCAAAAGGCTATATATGTACATCAAAAGATCCACAAGACAGATTAAAGGTGATTGATTTGATTGATACTCATATGAGACTTTTTACAATTGGTAGACTTGATAGAGATACTACGGGCCTGATTCTTTTAACAAATGATGGCGATATAGCTCATAACTTAGCTCATCCAAAATATCAAAAAGAAAAGAAATATTATGTTAAATCTAAAGGTGG
>CEVN01057341.1_pt1 | contig 13368 bp, 7 predicted proteins | sample 427041 | NCBI WGS metagenome assembly CEVN01 (sample SAMEA2623463, study PRJEB7988) | marine metagenome | biome: marine biome (ENVO:00000447); feature: surface water layer (ENVO:00002042); material: "saline water (ENVO:00002010), including plankton (ENVO:xxxxxxxx)" | depth 5 m
CCGAAAGGTAAGGTTTATTAAAGTGGATGATCCTGCAAGTCCAGACGGATATAGATGGAAAATCGATGCATTGACTCCTATGGTAGGTGGTTCTGGAGATAAGGTCACGTTAGTCGACCTATCATTTTATTCTCTAACAGATAACTTAGAAGTAGATGAATTGCTATACTCTTTTTCTTCAGATGAATTGGGTGATCTCTACATCGATAGGGAATCTTTACCGGTATTTACTTCATTCAGTAGAGTTGTCGCCTATGCAAATGTTATCAATAATGGCCCAGAATACACCACAGATAGTACTGGAGTAGGTGAGTGGGTATTCTTGAATTATGGAAGGAATAGAGAAGAGAGGGGAAGGCGACATTTGCGCGATTCAGGTTTGTTTTTTGATCAGGCGATGAATGATAATATACATTCAGGAGGCATGAGGGTTCACGGTCCAGGACCAGGTCAGGTACGGGGTGTGTTTCGAACATTCATAGAGACAGTTGATCTTGCGACCATATTAGTTTCCAATGGTGGATACAATACAAATGTTTGGTCAATCCCATATAGAGTGGAGAGACCTTAAATTTCTTTAATCCAAAATGAATACCCTGCTTTTTAAGAGTTGAGTGCAGGGTATTCTTTTGTGTAATTGTATCTTTCAAAATCAATTAATGTAAAGCTTTAATAAAATTATATATATACTAATTTAATATCATTTGTCTAGCATTTTAATATTCAAAATTTTATTGTAATTTATAATAGGCATTCATATAGAGATATGCTCATCTCATTTTCTATTTGATTTATATAAGTGTATATTTGATTGCATTTTATGATCAGAATAGAAAAATTAATTTTTAAGGCTTTTATATTTCTTCTCATTTTTTCAGGGTGTTCCAAGAATACCATTGATAAAATTTACTACAATGGAGTAGTCTGGACAGCAGACCAGAAAATTCCTTCTGCCACCGCTATGGTATTAAACGAGGGAGTATTTTTATTTGTTGGTGAAGATAAAGAAGCTCTGTCTATGGCAACAGATCGGACAGAAATAATAGATTTAAAAGGCAATTTTGTAACTCCAGGATTCATTGATAATCATGTACATTTCATTAGCGGTGGTTTACAACTTTCTCGGGTAAATCTTAATGATGTTTTATCAAAAAAGGAGTTCCAAGCAAGAATAATCGAATTTGATAGAGTGCTTCCAAAAAGTTCTTGGATTCTAGGGGGAAATTGGGATCATGAACTGTGGGGGGGGATATACCCAGATAAATCTTGGATTGATGAAGTAGTATCTGATCGTCCTGTTTTCCTTGATAGATTGGATGGTCACATGGCTCTTGCAAATACGAAAGCAATGAATCTTGCAGGAATTAATTCTTCAACATTAGACCCCCCTGGAGGAGTGATTATAAGGGATCAAAATAGTGATCCAACTGGTGTCCTAAAAGATTTAGCGATGGATCTGGTTCAAACTATCATACCCGAAGAGTCAAGTGAGGAAATGGATCGTGCTCTTGATCGCGCTATGGACTATGCTTTATCTCTTGGGATTACTCAGGTACATGATATGGGGTCTTGGACAGATCTAGAGACTTACAGAAGGAATCATAGCAAGGAGAACCTTAAAATACGAATCAAAATATATCCATGGTATACTAATTGGAAAAATATCATCAAATACGTCCAGGATTATGGTCCAGGAGATGATTGGCTTCGTTGGAACGGGATCAAAGGTATGATGGATGGGTCACTAGGATCTCGCACTGCTTGGATGCATAAACCGTACCTTCATGGTCATAACCATAATGATAAGGAGAAGCTACCAACTCTTGGTGTTATAACGATCAAAGACACAACGGATTTTAAATATTTACTTAGACAGACTGATAATGCTGGGATTCAGCATGCTGTACATGCCATAGGTGATAGAGCAAATGATTGGATTATCAATCAATTTAAGGATATTGCCAATGAGCATGGTTCAAGAGACAGAAGGAGTCGAATAGAGCACTCTCAGCATTTGTCAGAAAATGCTATTAGAGAATTTGCGAGTCAAAATATCATCCCATCGATGCAGCCCTATCATCTCTTTGATGATGGCTCTTGGGCACACAAACGGATAGGATATGACCTTCTAAGTAGGACATACATATTCAATACTCTTATCAAAAGTGGTGCGAATCTTACTTTTGGATCAGACTGGACAGTCGCTCCTCTAAACCCTGCTACCGGTATATTTGCCGCCGTTACTAGAAAAACCCGGGATGGAAAAAATGAGGATGGGTGGTTCCCTAATGAAAAAATCTCGGTGGAGGATGCACTAAGATGCTATACCATTAATAATGCCTATGCTGCATTTTGGGAGAAAACTACTGGATCTATCACTGTTGGTAAAAACGCAGACTTTATTGTTCATTCTATGAATTATTTTGATATTGATCCTGAAATGATTCTTGAATCAAAAATTTTAAGGACAGTCGTTGGGGGTAAGGACTATCTTTTCTAGAAAAATATCTTTATAGATAGCATAACCTAAAATAGGTTAGTGTGATATCTTTTAAAGAAAGTAGCAGTAAAAATATTAATAATTAGGATTAAATAATGACAAGAAAACCATTCTTCTGGATATTGTTAACTGTATCATCCGTTTGTGGGATACTTTATTTTGCTAAGAACTTTGATAATGCTTTCCCAGCGTTAACTGTGAATGTAAAAATGAACAGAGAAATGGCTATTGGCGAAGCAGGAATCCTTTCCAAAAAATATAATCTTGGCCCAGTTGAATACAGTAGCGCGGTTTCATTTGATGGAGACAGAAACTTACAAACATTTGTTGAACTTGAGGGCGGAGGGTTAGATACTTTTAAGATGCTTTATTCAGATAGTATTTTTCACCCATATGTCTGGAGGGTAAGACACTTTCAGGAGAAAAATCCTAAAGAAGTATCGATATGGTTCACTCCAGAAGGGAGACCATATTCCTTTAGCCAAAAACTAAGTGAAGATGAACCTGGAAGTACATTGAATAGGGATGAGGCATATAGTGTCGCCCTAGAAAGTTTAAATGATGATTGGTATGTGGATATCGATCAGTATGAATTAATAGATGAATCGGAAAAAATACAGCCGGGAGGTAGGACAGATCACACTTTCACCTTTCAATTATCTGGATTTCAAATGGGTGAAAATGGGTTTATTAAATTAAAATTAACAGTACAGGGTGATCGTCTTGGGGAGTTAGTCCACTTTGCCCAAGTTCCTGAGGCATTTAATCGTCGCTTTAGTGAAATGAGATCGGCAAATGATACTATTGCATTTTCCGCTAGCATTATTATTTATCTTATCTATGGATTACTTGGTGTGGTAGTTAGCATTTTTTTCCTGCTACGATCAAGATGGATTTTGTGGAGAGAGGCCATAGCGTGGGGAATGGTAGTAGGTTTTTTTCAGGTAGCTGTACAGCTCAATTTCATTCCAATGATGTGGATGGAGTATAATACTGCAATAAGTGAAAACAATTTTATGATGGAAATTATCTTCAGCATGTTGATCTTATTTATTCTTCAGTCCACACTTTATGGGCTATCGTTTATTGCTGCTGAAAGCCTAACCAGAAGAGCATTTCCCAATCAAATTCAGTTCTGGAGAATTTGGTCATCCAAAGTTGGGAACTCTCTCAACGTGCTTGGCCAGACAATAGGAGGGTACCTAATTACTGGTGTGTTTATGTTTTATGCTATTGCATTTTATACCTTTGTAACAAAACAATTAGGGTGGTGGGCACCTGCAGACACCAGCTATGATCCAAATCTACTAGCCGCGTATTTCCCTTGGCTCACATCCATAGGTATTTCTTTGGGTGCGGGGTTTTGGGAGGAATGTTTATTTCGGGCGGTTCCTCTTGCTGGGGCTGCACTCATTGGTGATCGATATGGAAAACGAAATCTGTTTATAGGTGTTGCTTTTGTATTCCAAGCAGTTGTTTTCGGCGCTGCTCATGCGAACTATCCCGTGCAGCCTGCATATGCAAGAGTGGTAGAGCTAATGATACCGTCCTTTTTATTTGGTTACATTTATCTACGGTTTGGGTTGTTGCCTGGAATCATAATGCATTATGCTTATGATGTTGCGATGATATCTTTACAACTATTCACTGCAAATGTCCCAGGAATATATTTTCAGAGGTTTATGGTTATATTATTTTTGCTGATACCATTCTGGGTAATCCTATACTTGCGATTTCAATCTGGAAGATGGGTATCGAAAACGGTAGGTATGAAAAATATTGATTGGGAAGTTCCACCGCCCCCCAAAGAGATTGAAGAACCTACTTTGGTAGAGCCCGCCCAAACAAAAAAAACTTTACTAACGAGGAAGAAATTAATCATTGCTGGTATTAGTGGATTAGTATTGTGGATTGTATTTGGTTTGCCTAAAACCAAACAATCCACTATAGAAATATCCAGATCTGAGGCGATTCAAATTGCTCAAAATTCATTGACTGATTTTGGTTTTATTCCTGACTCTACATGGAAAATGGAATGTAGGCATAATTCAGGTGAGCAGCAACAGGATCGGTTTGTATGGCAGGAATTTGGAGAAGATGCCTATCTGATTCTCCGTGGTAAGTACCTAAGCATACCGTCCTGGGAGATACGCTATCGTAAATATTTTGGTGATGTTGCACAAAGAGCCGAGGAGTATCGGTGCTATGTAAACAATACAGGAAATAAAACCAGTGTATGGCATCAAATTCCAGAAGATAGGGAGGGAGCCAGTCTAGATGAGGGGAATGCAAGGTCTTTGATATTCAGCTTTATTGAGAAAAAATATGATATAGATCCATCAACTTTACATGAACTTGAGGCCAACTCATTTAAAAAACCAAATCGCTTAGACTGGCAATTTATTTTTGAAGATACAACTACATATAATATGGACAGAGGACAATTAAGATTATCTGTTTCGTTGTCTGGGGATAATATAACGGGCTCGTACCGAAGTGTTTTTGTTCCTGAAGATTGGAAGAGATCAGAGCAAGAAAAAGAGTCACGGTGGTTTCCAATTGAACTAATACTTGGGCTCTCAATGACTTTTTCTCTTGCCTATGTTGTCGTATTTGGGACTATACGTTGGAGCAAAAATAATTTTAATACGTTGCTATTTATAAAAGCATTGATCCTTTTTGTTATCCTTGGATTTGTGGAACTATGGAGCGATTTGCCAATGCGGTATTTTAACTTTAAAACGGAACAGCCATACTTTGATCAAGTATATCAGACAATTTTATTAGGTGGTGTATTGCTTTTGATTAGTTCTCTATTGAAAGCAATCATGATAAGTGCCAGTAAAGATATGATAACCAACAGCATTACTGTAAAAGAGAAAACTAGATGGAAGGATGGAATTTTGATCGGCTTTTTTCTATTGGGCATATATGCATTATTAAATCATATGTTACCAACTTTGGGACCAAAGTTGGGTAATTACTCGCCTCTAAATGCAAGAATAGAGCTGTGGGGCCAGGTTTATAGCGAATTATCTTCATATGTAAATGACGTGATCGGAGGACTATCTATAATCATTTGTATTAATGCCATATCAAAAAACTGGAGCTATAGGACTTCTTTAGGTTTAGCCTACATACTATTAATAGGATTCTCATTTGTGTCTCAAAACCCTGGTGCTTTCGAATCTGTTTTTCTATTGATAGTGTTTGGGTTGGTTGTTTCAGCTATTTTGTTTGTTTTGTATAAAGATGTAATAAGATTCTATCCCTATCTAGTTCCAGTTGTTTTTGGTACTGTTGCAATCATAGCTACAATTACAAAGGGATACCCAAATTTATATAGTGGTCAATTTCTTGGCGCCTTTATTAGTTCAGTATTCATAGCTGGAATATCATTTGTTTGGTATGAATTATTAAGGGATAGGTAGGGATATGTGAGGGACTCTAGCTGGTTCTTTTTGTTAATATTACATTTTAAGTTCTTTGGTTATGAAAAAGTGGAATAGCTACAAGAATCATATTTCCCAACAAACTTACGACTCTATCATTATTGGTTCTGGAATTGGAGGTCTCTGTACAGCAGCGCTTTTGAGTATGCAGGGGGAAAGTGTATTGGTTTTGGAGAAACATTTCAAGATTGGAGGCTGGACCCATACCTTTAGAAGAAATAATTATGAATGGGATGTTGGTTTACACTATATCGGTCAGGTGAATAAACCACATTCTGCTGTTAGAAAACTATTTGATTTAATTTCGGGAGGGCAATTAGAGTGGTGCTCTATGGATAGTAATTATGACCGGATTATTTTTCCAGATCGCGCTTATGATTTTCATGCTCCAAAATCACAATTTATCGATGATATGATAAAATATTTTCCGAATGATGAGTCAGCTGTTCTTACCTATATGAATTTATTAGATAGTGCGGTTAAAAGTTCACGAAGTTATTTTAGCCAGAAAATATTTTCTGGCGTAATGGATAGTGTAACCTATCCTTTTATGGCCAGAAAATTCCTTAAATATTCTGACAAAACTACTTTAGATGTATTGCAAAGTCTCACAACCAATAAAAAATTAATTGGAGCCTTAACAGGTCAGTGGGGCGACTATGGTTTACCACCGGCACAGAGCAGCTTCGCCATGCATGCACTTGTGGCAAAGCATTATCTAGATGGTGGGAACTATCCCAGAGGAACCTCTAGAAGAATAGCTGAAACCATTTCAGATGTAATTGAAAAGAATGGTGGTAAGCTTATTGTCAATGCAGGAGTCTCAAAAATTTTAATCTCAGGTGGTAAGGCTATGGGAGTATTGATGGAAAATGGTGATAAAATTATTTCCAAAAATGTGGTTAGCGGAGTAGGGGCAGTAAACACATTTACTAAGATGGTTGAGGATAGTAGTTTGGGAAATTTATCAATTGAAAAAAGATTAAAGAATATAAAACAAACAAAGAGCTATGTTTGCCTGCATCTGGGGCTGAAAAAATCAGCTAAGGATCTTAAACTAAAAAATACAAATCTATGGATATATCCAGGATACGATCATGACCTTTCTGTGAAAAATTATTTAGATAATCCTGAGTCAGAATTCCCATTGGTATATGTTTCTTTCCCTTCTGCAAAAGATGATACATGGGATGAGAAGCATCCCAATTCAACAACAATAGAGGCAATTATACCTAGTCGAATGAGTTGGTATTCTAAGTGGGAGGATATGGAGTGGAAAAAACGTGGAGAAGAATACGAAGCGCACAAAGCGAGGCTATCAAAAACCATACTAGACGTAATCGTAAAACATGTTCCAAACATAAAAGATAGTATAGATTATCAAGAACTGTCCACACCTCTTACGGTAAGAGACTTAGCGAATTACTCAAGAGGTGAGATCTATGGGCTTGATCATAGCCCAAAAAGATTTAGAGAACGGTGGCTGCGACCTTCCTCGGGAATAAAACACTTATTTTTAACCGGGCAGGATGTAACAACTGTCGGCGTCACTAGTGCACTTTTTTCTGGCTTACTAACAGCATCTTCTGTAATGAAAAAAGATCTATCTGTTTTATTGAAATCTTAACTTTATTAATTATAAAGAATTGAAGCTCATCATTTTTGTTTTACTTTTTCAGGCTTTGGGTTTTCCTAAAACGAAGCCAGTAAGAGGCTATGTCATTGAAGAAAATTCCAGCCCCTTGGAAAAAGTGAAAGTTGTTTCTCTTCCTTCAAAGATAAGCGCAGATACGAATGAGGAAGGTCTATTCATTATCGAAATTCCTGTTAGGGATAGAAAGCTAATTGTTAGTAAAGCTGGATATCACACCGATACATTAAATGTAATTTTTTTTAAAAATAATTCTATTATAACTCTAAGAGAATTTATTATTGAAAATCCACTCGAAAATATCAATCAATATATTTCTTTTGTTGTTTCAAGGAGAGATAATAATATTTTTCACTATCCAATTGAGGATCTTTTTTTAAGTGGGTATGGTAACCTAGAGTCTATTCTTTCAAAAAATACTTTCATTACTACAAAAACAGGATTAGATGGTCAAAAAAAGATATCCTATAGAGAATCTACAGGTAGTGATATGGATTTATTGTATGATGGTATAAAGTTGGATGGAATGAAGAACTCGTTGAGGAATCTTTCTATCGTTTCTGGCCTTGCAATCTCTGATCTTGTCTTAACTAAAGGGGGGCACTATAAATTAACAGCATCACAAGGTGCGATTAATTTTATTCCTTCAATCAATTATAATAATAAATTTTCTTTGAATATTGAACAAAGCAATAACAACCCTAATGCAGCTATTGATGGATATGGATCATTGGGATTTAAGTATGGTTTGATAAATGGGAGTATAGCTGGTAAAGAATTTGCTGTTGCGTATAGCGATACTAATGCTCCTGAGGTTTTTACAAATATTGAAAGAAATTCGTACAATATTGCCTACACCAATGCAAAGAATCTAGATGTTCGCTTTATGAGTTTTGATAATATCAAAAATTATTCAAATCAAAGAACGAATTCTTCTATCTCAGATACTGTAAAAAATAAAATTGTGAAGCTGAGTCAATGGAGCCCTCTTACAGGACTAATCACTCTATTTGGGCTATCTCAAAATAATAAAGATACAAGTTATTTGATTGATGATTTTATTGCAAAAGACTATAAGTCATGGGGAGGTGGTATGTCTATAGAAAAAGATTTTGAAAATTCAGTGTATACTTTTTCGACCATTTCAAATGTTGCAGATATTAGTTATATCTTTAATTTGGACAGTATTTTTATTGAAAGACAAAACTCAATATTCTCTGGATCAGTAAAATACTTTTTTCCTTCCAATGAAAGAAACATAAATCTAAAAAATCTAAGTTTTGTTTATACCAAAGAGAGGACAACAGATATACCAAAGCCAATATCATCGTTGTATATAAAAGATAATTACTGGGATAATACCAGTATTCAAATTAGGAGTAGCGCAAAAAGTAAAAAATTTCCGAGGATAACACTGGGCTATATTAATGTAGGCAACGTCCTGCGTACACCAAGTATTGATGAGGTAGCAAACAATAGAGTAAGAATTCTCAACCCTAAAAAAGGATTAGCCCCAGAAAAAAAATCAATATACGAAATGGGGTTTTCTTTTAATGATAAAACAAAAACCAAGCCCCAAAAATTTAAGATAGACTTTTCATGTTTTGGTCATATTTACACAAATAGAATAAACAGGATATTAATCTCAGGTACTTCATTATACTATCCAGTTAATGTTGGTAATATTAGCATTTACGGATTTAATAATAAGCTTGTATATTTTCCAAAATGGAATTGGGCTCATTTTGAAACAACTGTCTCAGGCTATTCTACTCCTGATTTTTCTTTCTTTCCATCCCATTCAGCTATTTTGGTAAACCACCATACGTTTTTTAGTACAAAATATTTTGATATCTTAATAAAATTGAGATCAGAAGGTGGAAAATATATTTCATTTATAAATGGTTCAAGCAAGATCCAAACCATAAAACTAGACCCAGCTAACTATGTAGATGTTATGATTTATAAAAATGTTAATTACAAAATTTTTAACCTTGCTGTAAGTCTCAGTGCGGAAAATCTACAATCCAAAAAGTTAGTAATTGACAATATGAACCTTTTTAATAATCGTTATTCTGTAAACGTTCATTTATCCATATTGTAAAGCATAGATTGGTTAGCTACATAATATTATATTTTCTCTGGGCTCTAATTTTCTAATATTATGATTAAGTTATTAAAAGTCATATTGCTTTTTTCATCACTTTTTTCTAGGGATAAGTCTCTTTTTGGTAGTATAGAAAATCAAAATGGGAATCCACTTTCAAGTGTTAATATTGTTTCTATTCCCTCCAATATTGGTACTCAAACAAATGACCAAGGATATTTTTCTTTTAAGATAAATCCAAAAGATACTTTAATAATATGTTCACATGTAGGCTATGAAATTGATACACTCAAGGTCAAATCTTTTACGAACGGTATTACTATAGTTTTAGAAGATAAAATATTAGCTATGGATTCACTTCAGGTTTCTGCAAATACCCGGGGTGAGTTTCAGCGTTTTAATGCAAAAAATAATGTTTCTGAAATAAATATGGATGATTTATCTCTGAGAGGCTATACAGACATAGGTGATGCACTCTTTAATGAAGAAACAATTTTATTGACAGAATCAGCATATGGCCAAAAATCTGTATCAGCAAGAGCATCCTCAAAGGAGGAAATGGTATATTTGCTTGATGGTGTCCCTATAAATGAATTGGGCGATCCTAATGTAGACATATCCCTCTATTCCTCACTAGGTTTATCTGCAATTGAGTTGGTAAAAGGAGGACACCAAAAAGCTTTATCATCTTCTGGCACAATAAATTTTATCCCAAAAATATCCTATTTTAACAGTATTACGTATAGCCAGCAGTTTGGAACGTATAATTATGGTGGTTATAATATATATGGTTCGTTAGGTAATAAATATATCAGCATAAATGCAGGTCTTAATGAAGGGAGATCATCCCAGTTATATTCTGGTGCATCTGCGCCTGAAATTTTAACCACCAAAAATCAGAATTTTTCCAATATTGCTTTTAAAAATAGAAAAAATCTAGAGATTAGATTTATGGCTCAGCAAAATAGTAAGATATTTAATAATATGAGAACAAAAGATAGTATTAATATCAATATAGAGAATTATATAATGAAATTAGCGCATAATTATTCAACGGGAAGAGCATTCAAGGCCTATGGTATATATCAAGCATACGATGGGCGAGATCTAATAGGATCTACTTTATTTGAAAAGCAAGATAATAATATAGGCTATGGATTTGAATTATTGACTCCAATTAAAAATGGAAGACTAATGTTCATTAATCAATCCTCGTACTCAAATGCGGATTGGAATTTAAATTCAGAACCTTTTCAAGTAAATAGAGTAAACTCTACGATAACCGGAGTTTTTGAGTCTTTTCAGCCTAAAACCAACAAGCAATTTCAATTGAAAGATGTAAAGGTGGTTTACAGCAATCAAAAAGTAATTGATGAACCAAATGGAAAATATTTTGATTCCTCCTTTGTAAATATTGCGACAAATGCTTGGGATTTAAGGAGTACGTTTTTTTCTGCATCTATGCTCAACCAACATTCCCAAAATATTATAATGATTTATATGAATATAGGAAATACTTTCCGGGTGCCTAGTCTAAGTGAGATAGGGTTTAATTATAATCCCTCTTATTATATAAGTAATACTACACTAAACCCTGAACAAAAAAACACATTCGAATTAGGTGTAAAAATAGAAGATAAAAAGAAAAAACTAGAAAAAAAATACAATCTTACAATATCATGTTTCCGTTATAATTATGTTGATAAAATCAAAAATATATATTTTTCAGGTGCCCCTGCTTATTTCCCTATAAATATTGGCGATGCTTCCTTGTCAGGTTTTGATTCTAATGTATCATACAAGACCAGTATAGACTGGATTTCATTCTCACAATCGATCTCATACTATAACATTAACGATCCAACAGCTTTTCCTCTACAGCCTGATAGATTAGTTAGAAATAAAATTCAATTGAAAACTAAGTTATGTAGTATTGATTTTATTTATAAAAGTGAGGGGAAACGTCAAATCACAACCATAAATAATGATCGATCCTTAAATCAAAATTATTTAGAGCCTATTGATAATTTCGATATAAATATCTATCGAGAATTTGATATAAATCGGTTTGAGGGGGTAATAACTATTGCTGGAAAAAATTTGAATAATGTATCACAGAAATTAGATGGGATATCAATTTACGATCGGAGATTCACAATACAATTTTTACTAGGATATAAATGAAGTATTTTCCAATAGTTTTTTGTTTAATGGTTGCTTTTTCATGTGTCTCAAATCCATTTTGGCAAGACACAGAGAGAAATGAGATTCGTATCAGTGGGAATGCGACTGCTGAAGAAAACGAGCTAAATGCTTCTATTTTCGTCTGGATAAAAGAACTTAATGTTTTTACATATACTCTGGCAGATGGAGACTTTGTAATCCCACTGCATACGTCAGAAACGAATAATAATGCATTTTCTGGAAAATGTAATGTTTATTTTTTTATACATAATTATAAAATTGATTCTGCTTCTTTTAATTTAGCAGGTGGTCAATTTTCACAGATACAGAGCGATTTTACAGTTGATGGCAAATTGCTGAAAGATATAAATCTAAAAAATATGATAACGGGATTTGTTAATCTTAACTTTGGAGCAAATCAATTACACAACGAGGATACCGTCAGATTGGTATTTAATTTTAATACAAAATCAGATGTTCAAATTAAAGCATACAAATATATCTATGGCCATACCGAAAATCATTCTGGAATTATATTCAGATCAATAACTTCAGGTACTTCCTTTCTACATCGATTTACAAATGTTAATGAACTTGGTCAGGTAATCAATGATCAACTGGTTACACTTGATTATATAAATAGTGAAGAGGTGATGTGGGAATATTCCATTCATACGAATTCTATAGATTTTCCCTTGGATAATTATGCGGTATATCCAGTTTTTTTTATTAATCATAGCTATCCTTCCGGAATGTCTGAGGCATTAGGTTTAGACTCAATTCAATTTAACCCTGAAAACTTTTTCGATATACCCTCAACAATACAACCAGATACTCTGATAAGTTTTTAAATTAATTCAATTTGGATATTTTTATAGGCCATAGTTATTATAATTTCTTGATCTAATTTTATAACATTTATGGAGATTTAGAATAATGTCAGAGAATGTACGCGAGTTTACAGATCAGAATTTTGAGAGTGATGTTCAAGAATCAGACATACCAGTTTTGGTAGACTTTTGGGCAGTATGGTGTGGACCTTGTAAGGCTATAGCACCTGTTTTAGAAGAGATTGCAGAAGAATATAAAGGAAAAATTAAGGTCGGCAAAGTAGACGTTGATAAAAACCAGAATACATCCATTAAATATGGCGTGAGAAGTATTCCAACTTTATTGTTAATGAAAGATGGTGAAGTTGTAAATCAGTTAGTTGGCGCGGTTCCAAAATCAAATATAACTGATATACTAAATGAAGTACTATAAGCTTATTATTTAAATTGAAAATGAAGAGACAGGTGATAATTATTGGTTCTGGACCAGCTGGACTTACAGCTGCAATTTATAGTGCGAGAGCGAACCTAAGTCCATTAGTTTTTGAAGGATCGCAACCCGGTGGTCAATTAACGATTACAACAGATGTTGAGAATTATCCTGGATTTCCAAATGGTATATTGGGCCCTGAGATGATGGACGA
>CEVN01159811.1_pt1 | contig 13293 bp, 4 predicted proteins | sample 427041 | NCBI WGS metagenome assembly CEVN01 (sample SAMEA2623463, study PRJEB7988) | marine metagenome | biome: marine biome (ENVO:00000447); feature: surface water layer (ENVO:00002042); material: "saline water (ENVO:00002010), including plankton (ENVO:xxxxxxxx)" | depth 5 m
CGTACCCTATCGCTGGCCATGATTTGCTTGATGTTGTTCTCAACAACTTTGGTTCATGCAGCGTCGATTAACACATTTGCCAATGGCAATTCAGATGTTGAGATTGAACTTCGAGATCAAGGCTCATGGAATGACGATTTGACCGGAGGCATTAGTATGCCTGCCGGCGAGACCGTGAATGCAGCCGGCCTGATTGTTGGAACTGCTCACTCTGAGCACAATGATGTTCAAACCATCGACAGCTCGTTGGTCGCCAACGGCGAAATTTGGAACTCGATTTACAACGGTGGGATGACCCAGTACTCGGCCAGTAGCGACTTCACCGTTGATGAGGAATCCCTTCAATTGACAAGCTTAGGGTACGGTGCCGACTTTGAATCCAGCAATGATGGCTGGACGGCTGGTCCCGAACAAGGACTCGCACCACTTACGGCAAATTGGGCCCACGACATGGGCGACAACAACGTCTTGACTCAGGGCTGTGGTGTGGGTGACTGGTGCTGGGGTACTGATTTTGAAAATCCAGATTATACTGCCAATCTTCCAGATGGCGAATTCGAAATGACACTCACTAGTCCGTCATTCTTTGTTCATCCAGGGAAAGCGGATATGTCATTCCGAAGCTTCCACTCTTTGTTTTACCGTGCAGCGGGAACGAACCAGTATTACTACGATGACTGTGCCTATGTTGCGGTGAAGAACTCGACCAACAACGTGGACTTCCAAAATGCAGTTTTCGCACCGTTTGACATCGGCTCCACCACTGGAATTTCTTCCGGAGATGGCTTCCACCAGCTCGGTACATCTACCAATCAGGTCCCATCAGGCCGATGCAATCACTTGGGTTCAAACGGACCTCAGTCTGGAGATTATGTTCTCGCAGGAAACGGTACAACCTCATCCAACAGTCCAGGCGGTTGGTCAAATATTGAAATCGATTTGTCACAGCATTCAGGGCGCTTTGTCCAACTCGTTTTCATTCACGAGGTCAACCCTCGTCAGGGCAATTTCCCAGTAGAGATGATGAATGCTGGCTGGTACATTGATGGGGTACGAGTGGGCGATCCTCTCCCTGCTCAGGGCCACGTTACATTGAGTTCCTTTGCTCCACAAGTCTCAGGCCAGCCTGGGTTCCCCGATGGCTACGGTTTGCTCAATCTTGAGTTGGAAAAATCAGCCTCCTCAGATTTCGGTGTAGACATCCTAGATTCTAGTAATGGGAACGTTGTTGTAGACCGCAATGGAAACACAATGTCAAATCTTCAAGGTAGCCTCATTGAATTGTGGGATATTGACGCTTCCATCTACCCACTCATCGATTTGAAATTCACATTCGGCTCAGGTGTTGCGCGACTATCCTCGCCCATATTGCACGGATTCAACTTGGGGACACTCATTGGAACGAATTTCAACAACACCGATGGGGTATTCTGGATGGGTGGCCAGTACAACGGTGACAAGTGGACATCCGCCATGCAAGGTTCCTCGGAATTGTTCCTAATGACTGCAATTCAAGATTGGTCGTTCACACCTCCGGTCTTGCGCAGCGATTTCTCTATGCCAATTGTTGCTGTGAAACCGATGATTGTCGACAACTGTGGTAGCAATCCAAATTCATTGACGGGGCTCAGTTTGAATTCAGACGACCCTATGCATCAACTGACGAACAACCAATGGACAGAGCTTTCAGCTCCGACATTTACCTTTGGAGTTTCAGCCAATTACACCACCATGTGTGACGTATATTCCTTCCATTTGGAGTATAGGTTTGGGCATCATTCACGAGGAATTTCACTCGATGTCGCTGCGGATGGGGACATTGAATGGGGGATGCTCGATCCAGGGTTTGGACGATTTGGTCGGCAGGACATGTTCCGTGCCGGCGTTGTCAATGGAGTCAACGAAGGCGCCTCAACGTCCACGATGATGTTGGATGTAAATCTACATGCTGAAGGAGCTTCTTTCCTGTTGCCCAAGGGGGCAGATGTACATTATGCTGAGTTGAACTATGACTCAAACGACATCGGTGAATTTGATCTTTCCATCCTGAGTGGTACGGTCGAAGAAATCATTGGAACCATCGATGAAGGAACCTATCTGATTCCTTACCCTGAAAGCCCATTGGCTTCGATACAAACACCGATTCAGGATTTGCTTGACAACCCATTGACTCCTGTTGCCTGGGTTGATGAATTCGGAAATGAATACTGTTTATTCAGACTCAGCATCGATGCTGCATCGTCCTCAGTGGGTTCAAGCATTACATTCCGCGATCTTGAAATCGTTTATGATTGGAGTCGAGCAATCAGTGATTCTAACAATATTGCACGAGAATTGAATCAAGGTGTGGCATTGGCGAGCGCTGGCGGTGTGACTGGAGACGTTGTGGTCCCCATGCTCGTCGAAGGTGGCTCTGGCGGAGCAATTTCCTTGAGTTCACTGTCCGTATCGACTACGGGTGGATACGACTCGACATTGGATGATGGTGGCATCACTGGAATGTACCCGAACGGCGACATCATCGAGATCATCACGACCCACGATGTGTATGCTCAAGGCCAAACCCTTGGAGGCGCCAGCCTGTTGATTGAAACACCCAATGGGAACATGGAATTGCGCTGGGATCAATCAAATGGCACTTTCTGGGAAGAATCCGATGATGATGATAAGATCAACTTCATGGCCTTGCAATCGATTGCGGGCACTGTAGATGGTTCTTCAGCTACACAACTAAATTGGCGCTTTACTGTCAATCCTACTTGGGACGACACTGCCAGTGTACGATTGTACGCAATGGCCATTTCCAACACCGGTGTAAGTGGTCTACCTGCAGGATCCTTGATTGAGCCGAGTGTTGGCAATGCGGTCGAGAACGATGCTGGTATCATTGATTTCCAATTGTTCAATCAAGGAGGTGTCGAGCAGACGGATTTGAACAACGCATTCTCAAGCAATGTGATTACTCTGGACTTCAGTATTCGGTACGAAAACCTTGACATCGCACCCAATCCATCGAGTTATCAAGTTCATTTGCAGAAGCGCAACCAATCAAACCTCATGATGGAAGATTGGCTACCTGTAGATTCGGTATCCCCATCAATTGACGGTGAGTACTCATGGCAACCGACTCTGCCGGCATCTGAAGCCGGAAACGAACAATATCGGCTGTTGATGTCAAATTACACCGATGGTGACACCATTTGTCCCCCAACAATGTACAACCCTGACAGTGATTGTGCCATTCGATTCTCGATTACGCTCGACCCATTCGCGCCTCATCTGATGAACATCTCAGTGTTCAGCGTCCAAGGAGACTGGAGAGAACTTGATGACGACACTTGGGTTCGGGCCAGCAGCAACCAGAAGTTCCGAGTTGCGGCTCAAGATTTGCCTCTGGCACCAGAATTCTTGACCTTGAATTACTGGGTAGAAGCTGAGGATGATTGTGGCTTGGATGGTCTCTGTCCGGGAGCTCCATCCTACGTTAGTGCAGACGTCGGTGAAATGGATCGAGAGGCTCAATTGAACGAATATTCACAGGTCGGGTTGGTCCGTCAATCGGTAGCGGATACATCCTACTATCTGATCGACCATCCATGTGAGTGCATCAGCGATTATGCCAACAGTGGGATTGATCCACCTCAGATGGTCAGCATCTTCGTATCCGGAGGAGATATCGGAGGAAATCAAATCGATGGTGGCGGTGCAGGAATCAATGAAGATCTGGTCACCTACATTGCCATGGACAGTCGAGTACCTCTGGTCGAAGCCTTCCACATCACTGATTCTCATGGAACACTCCTGACTGAGAACAACCGCTCAATTTACGCGGGCAACGTATACCACCTTTTGGTCGATGGTAAAGATCCGAACGGTTGGAGAGATATTGAAACCATCCGTGTCAACATGAACCCACAGTTCTCTTCGCTCAACAGTTCGCCTTACTTTGACCCTGATGGCCACACTGAAATTTTCTATTCGCCACAGAATGACACGGCTTGGACTACTAGCAACTGGGTTGAGATCATTGACGACTACGAAAATACAGGTCTCAAACCCCGTATGCTCAGTCGTGAAGGAAACGTCCTCATCTCTCCCTTTGAGCAACAATTCACTCTTGACATTCCCATTCGAATGGAATGGTCGATTCCAATGTCTTACGTTGGCGGTGTGATTACACCAGATGTTGCCATGAAGGACAAAGACGAAGGGAACAATGAAGCGGTCATCAGTGCTTCTAGAAGTCCACAACGTTGGTCTTACTCCAGTGGAATTGAGTTGGATATGACGACATTTAATGTCGAAGATACCTCTGGATTCGCAACCGATGGAGTTGGAACCACATCGGGTGGATTCGTGTATCAAGGAGACATCTTGGTCATCGATGGACGCTACGTTTTCAGCGCCGGTATGAATGACTTGATTTTCGTCAGCCCAGAGATTCCATTGACGCTTCAAGTGACACGAACACCTCTGTACCCAGCAGGTTTGCCGGACAGTGGTTACTCACCAGCAGTTGTTGAGGTGAATGAATATCCCTTTGAGAACGGAAGCTTCCAATTGGTTGTTCCCGCTGCGTATGCTACCAACGAATACACCTACACCATGCAATTGCTAGGATTGCCCAATGGTGCAATCGATTACACGCCTGCTCCTTCGCGTTCATTTGTTGTCAAGGTCGATGGTGACCGACCGGATGCAGTATTCGGGTCTTGGGATTTGTCAAATTCGGTTTCCGGAGAAACCCTAGAAGGAAGCATCTCATCATCCGTCATGGATTGTCTTGATGCAGAGATCCTCATTGACGAACTTCAAGGCATGGATACAGAATCAGTTGAGTTGAACTGGATGTTCTTCAAAACCCAAGAAGTGGGTGGATTTGAATACAACTGGACGGAGTATTTGAGCGCGTTTGAAGACAGTCCTGGCTGGGAAAGTACACCCATGTATCTTGAGTCTTCACAAGGAAGAATTCGGGCTACTGCTACGTGTTTCAATTTGTGGGATAATGCCCAACCAATCCCCGATGACATGGAGAATGTAATCGTCAAGTTCTGGCTTACAGGCCATGATTCTGCGGGACAGACGATCAACGGTGCAGGAACCTTCGGCAGTTCAGTCAACAGTGGCGCAGGGACCTATGAAATGGCTTACGAATCGTCAAACTTTGTCATTAATCGTGTTGATTTGTCCGTCGACAATCCAATGGCTGAAGAGGCATTTGACATCCTGATTGACTTTGAGAATGCTGGCAACAAGGAAGGCCAGTTTGAAATTCAAATTGTCATTTCAATCAGTGGTGTTTTCCAATCACCTGTCACTGAAACATCTGATGTCTGCAATGCCAAATCCGATTGTGGTTTGTGGCGAATTGAGGTTCAGCCCTTTGCTGAGGCAGCGACCAATGTCAGCATTGTCATCAAGGACATGGATGGCAATCAAATCGATAGTATTCCTGCATTCAATGTAGCCAAATACTCTGCCGAGGAATCCGACAGTGGCTCCATGCTATTGGTCGGGATTATTGGTGTTGTATTGGTGCTGATTGTTGCAGTGGTCGTGGTCCTACTCGTCCTCAACCGCTCGGTCGAAGATGATGAGTTGGAGTACATCGAAGAGGACGATTTCCTTCCCAGTGCACAACCAGTCACACCCGTTCGGAGTCGCGGTCCACCAGGTGCGGCTCGTGGCAGAGGTCCCCCAGGCGCATCACGAGGTCCACCGGGCGCATCGGTCACCAAGAGTCCAATGGACATCGCCAAGGAGAAATTCCCATTCTGGGACGAAGCAACGATTCAGGGTTACTTCGATCAGGGTTGGAATGTCGAGCAACTCGAAGAGTGGCTTGCCAGCCAAGAATGAGGTTGAATGATGGCCTCTTCGGCAACGCTCTCTTGGGAGCCGGTCGATTGGGTTGATCCCGATGGAGGTATCATTCGCCTTTGGCCCTTCTTGCCAAATGTCGTGTACAGCTCATCCCTTCGGCGCAAGGAGGGTAAATGGGATGGCGTGGCCTTCCTTTTACCCGATGATGAGGCTGAAATTTGGGAATCACAAGCGGTCGAAGAAAAGTCCTCTCCAGGTATTAATCGCGATGCAGTGATCTCTTCCGGTGGGACATTGGCGAGAATGATGTTGGGCATGTCAGCGATTGAATCGATTCAAACTTGCAAATTCCCTGACCCTGAACCACGGCGAATTTTGCAAGCAGCGATGAGCCCGGCCGGAAAAGGTGCTAGGCCATTCTTCTTCATTGAACCCGATGATGAAGATTGGACCGAATGGGTCGAGGGTTGTGCGGACGAGATGGTGAGACTCAAACACCTGACACGTTCCATATTCAGTGGTAGAATTTGGCGCAGGATGTTGCGTGATTCGATTCGAAAGACCGGCCCACCTGATTCAGAAAGAGACGATGAAAAGGCAGGTGGATTCGCCCAAGCCAGCGCTTTGGCTGCGGCTTGGTGGGCGCGATCAGAATCGGTCTTGACAGAGGATTTGCAACGGCAAAGAGATGTGCGACTTGCTTCACGCCTACGAGGTGCATTAGGACTCCTTTCAGGGGGACAAATTGATGACGTAGACACTCCCGTCCTCCTAGTGCCTGTCATGCAGGCGTGGTTGCCTAGCATCCTTGCTGCATTGAAACAAAAACCATTGTCTGAAAACCTAGGAGGAGAAGAAGAATGACTGACGCTCGTGTCGAAAACCAATTGTTTAGATTCAAACCTGCTATAGAACTCGATCCACAACGAGTAGTGGATGAGTTGGGTGGAAAGCGTAGTGGACGATACGTCATGCTCTCTTTGGTCGCTCCTCGAGCGACCCTTATGGTTGATCAAGAAGGAAAAATCATCGTGCATGGTTGCAGGAAGCAGGACCTGGCGCATCTCGCCGCCAAGGAAGTCATGCTCCGGTTGGGTGAGGATGAATCGGGGATGACATTTGAGGTTGGGCCAGTTGTGGCCTCGTTTGACTTTGAATCCACAGTTTCTTTGGAAGGGGTCCCCGACTTGTTCCCTGAAGCCGTAATGGATACGGAACTTGATTGCCTTAGAATCGATGATCAAAAGCACGAGATTAAGTTACTCCTCTTTAGAAATGGTCGTGGTATTGCTACAGAATCACGACATGTAAAACTGGTTGCCATGGCGGCGAGACGTTGGAAACAACGCTTGTCCGACGAGAATCTTTTGAGTTGATTTAGATGACAATCTCAAAGGGTCGTTGGGACGGCCCAATCTGGGATACACACATCCACCTAGATTTGGAAGCAAGAGGGCTCTCTGCGGCTCAGGACTTTGTCAATGCAGGTGGAACTCACATCTGTTTGGTCCACAAACCCACATTTTCCGCAGGTCTGCCAGATTCGATTGAGGGTGTCGACGCAGCCTACCGACAAACTTTGGATTTGGCAGATCAAGTTCGCCGAAAGGTAGGACTGGATGTTCGCGTGGTCTTGGGTCCGCACCCGGTCGTTTGGGAGAAACAGATTCACACTTTGGGGATGGAAACATCTACACAACTTCACCTAGACTCTGTCGAGTTGGCTTTGAATTACTGTGCTGAAGGAGAAGCGGTCGCGTTGGGGGAGGTTGGCCGACCCCACTATCCAGTGTCTGAGGAAATCTGGTCTGCGGCTAACGCTCAACTTGAAACGGTCATGCGCATGGCATCTCGGGCAGGCGTCCCAATCCAATTGCACGTTGAAGAAAACGGTGCCAAAACCAATGCAGAATTGGCGGAAATTTGTGATCGAGCGGGACTACCTCGTAGCAATGCAGTACACCATTATGCACCTGCTAATGTAAGCGGTGAATTCACCCATGGGTTGTCCTCTTCTGTTAGCATGGCGAAGAACAGTGTTTCTGATCTTATCAAGACCTTTAGTGAATGCACTGCAACATGGACGATGGAAACCGACTACTTGGATGACCCAAATCGGCCTGGTGCCGTTCTGGGCCCGAAAACAGTACCCAAGCGCACACAACAATTGACCGATCAATTGCTTCAAATCATGACTCAAGATGAAGCAGAAGAATTGCTCATACACGTGCATTCCATCTGGCCCAACCGATTGTATGGTGAAATTGACCCGTAGGGTCATTTTCAAGGGTCATTCTCAAAACCCTTCTGCTTCCGAGAGTTACAGCCCATAGGGCTGAGTGTGGTCAAATGTTGCAACTTGAAGGGAAAACGGCATTGGTATTCGGTGTTGCTTCCGAAGATTCGATTGCTTGGGCCATTTGCAACAGATTGGCTGAAGCAGGCTGCAAATTGATTCTTGGTTACCAGAAGCGATTCATGAGTCGAGTGTTTCAGTTGAAAGACAAACTTGATGCGATTGAAGCGTTCTATCCAATCGACGTTGCTGAGGAAGGAACAACAGCCGAATTCTTCCAAGAGTGGCAGAAGGTATCTCCAGGAGCGAAGGCCGATGTGATCATCCATGCGATTGGATTTGCACCTCGAGAGTGTTTTGATCGACACATGCTCTTCGTTGAAGATGAACCGATCAATCTTGCAATGACCATTTCCGCACATTCCTTACAGCGTGTGATGCGTCACGCTCTACCTCATCTTGCTCCCAACTCATCGACAATCACACTCACTTATGCTGCGAGTACACGATATGTTCCCAATTACGGAGTGATGAGCATCGCCAAAGCCGCTTTGGAAGCATGGGTGAGGGAGCTGGCCATGCGCGTGGGAGAGGAAGGCCATCGAGTAAATGCAATTTCATCGGGTCCGATTCGGACCTTGGCTGCGGGCGGAATTCCAGGGTTTGGGGATATTTTGGATCATGTTGAGCGAAATGCTCCATTGCGCCGAAACGTCAACCAAGACGATGTCGCGGGTTGCGCTGTTTGGCTTTCCAGTCCATTGGGTTCAGGAGTAACAGGCCAAATTATCCATGTCGATGCTGGGTACTCCAGTACAATGGTGCCGGACAGTATCAGTGATTGAGGTGAGAAATTGACAACTGTAGATGAACCACCTCAAGATCCGTTTGAACCCATTGCGGTCATCGGTGTTGCGGCATTGTTTCCCGATGCACCCAACTTAGATGCATTCTGGGGCAATATATTGTCCGCGAAAGTATCTCTGAAAGAGGTCCCAGATGGTCGATGGGATGTAGGCGATTTTTGGGTCGAAGGTGGCCCAAAGAATGTTGATGAAAACAAGACGTACTCAAAAATTGGGGGTTGGGTAGAGGATTTTGAATTCGATTGGAGGCGCTGGAAAATCCCTCCCGGCTCATTGAATCAAATCGACGACACTCAGCTTTGGGCAGTGACGGTCAGTGCTGCAGCATTGGAACAAGCAGGCTACATGGGTGAAGGCTCACGGGAATTGCCCAAGTCAAGAACTGGAGTTATTTTTGCAAACGCCTTAGGCGGTGAAAATCGCAATTTATCAAATCATAGAGTATGGGCTGATCAGTTCGCTCGTCATGCAGTTGAATCCGGTGGGATGCCCAAAGAAGGCAAGGAGGCGTTCAAGGCCGCCATCCTCGAAGGTTTACCGAAAGTGACCGAAGATACCATGCCCGGTGAACTGGCCAATGTTGTCTCTGGTCGAGTGGCGAATCTACTTGATTTACAGGGCCCAAATTACTCTACAGATGCCGCCTGCGCGTCAACCTTCGCAGCGATTCTCGATGCATGTCGTTTACTCCAAACTCGCCAAGTCGACATGATGGTCGCCGGTGCGAGCGACCGGACGATGGATCCTGCGACTTTTGCGAAGTTCAGCGCAATTGGAGCTCTATCACCATCTCATTCAACTCCATTCGATTCCAAAGCGAATGGGTTCGTAATGGGTGAAGGTTCGGGAGCACTCGCTCTGAAGCGTCTCTCAGATGCGATTCGTGATGGAGACTCGATACAGGCGGTGATCCGAGGTGTCGGCGCCAGCAGTGATGGACGTGGTAAAGGAATCACTGCACCCAGTACTAGAGGGCAAATTCAAGCAGTCACTCGGGCTTACATGCAAGCAGGATACGATTCTACCACCGTCGATTTGATCGAGGCTCATGGTACATCTACGGTTGTCGGTGATGCAACGGAACTGAACAGTTTGTCGGAGGCCTTCCAGAACATTGCGGCAGGAGAATCTGTTGCTGTCGGTTCAATCAAGAGCCAGATTGGACATCTCAAAGCCGCAGCTGGTATCGCAGGCCTCATCAAGGCCATACGAGCGGTCGAAACAGGAACGATTCCGCCAAGCGCTGGATTCTCTGCTCCAAATGAAAACTTCGCGTGGGAATCAAACCCGTTCTATGTCCCGACTGAACCTCGGGCATGGGACTCATCGGGACAACATCCTCGTCGCGCAGGAATTTCTTCATTCGGATTTGGAGGCACCAACTTCCATTGTGCCATCGAATCATTTGATTTGGCATATCACTCAACGATTGCAGACGAATTTGATGCACGACGAGCAGCATGGCTCAATCCCAACGAATCCCCTCGTTCAGAATTAGCAACTGCAACCATGACACATGATGAATTGAAACAGATTGAGGGTGGCGTACTTCTCGCCAATGCCGAGTCCCTTTCCGCCCTGAAAGAAAAAATGATTCTCCTCCGGTCTAAGTTGTTCGAAGGTTCAAACTTTGACAATGATCCGATGGGCAAGCGCCTGTCCAATGCATTGCCTGAAGCCAGTCGAGGTTACATCGCAGAGGGCGTTCGTTGTGCCATTGTCGCTACAGATTGGGCACAATTGTCCAAGCGATTCGATTTGTTCGAATCCGCTTGTGAAGATCGAAGCAAATGGGATTTCCTGGCTAAACAAATGGTGATGATTACCGACACAGTTGCCATACCCAAGCAGGCTAAAGTCGCTCATTTGTACCCAGGACAAGGCAGCCAGTATGTGGGTATGACTTTGGATTTATCAAAGCGATACAAGTGCATTGGAGAAACCTGGAAAGAGGCAGACAGAACGATGATGGAAGTTCTTGGAGGTGAATCACTATCCTCGTTTGTTCTTCGGGAAAATTTGACTGCGGAACAATCGAAGGAGGCAGAATTCAAACTCAAGCAAACCGAGTATACTCAACCAGCAATGCTCACTGCAGATTTGGCATTGTATCGCTTGTTGAAGGCACATGGACTTGAGCCAGACATGGTTGCAGGACATTCACTTGGCGAATATGCCGCATTGATGGTCGCGGGGATTCTGAATTTCGATGATGCATTGCGTGCAGTCGCAGCAAGAGGCACCGAAATGGGGAGTGTCGATGTTCCTGATTGTGGAATCATGGCTTCAGTATCTGCCCCATTTGAGCAGATTGAGAAGGTCCTCGCTGATGAGCCAGGATATGTGATTGCAGCCAACAAGAACAGCCCGAAAATGACCGTTATTGCGGGCGAATCGGAGCCGATGCAACGAGTCATGAAAGTGTTTGAAGAGATGGGAGTGACTTGTGTCCAATTGCAAACCAGTCATGCATTCCACTCACGAATAGTCGCACCAGCCAATGAACCTCTTCGGCGCTTCCTTGAGAGTCTTGAAATCCAGCTTCCGACCATCCCAATCACCTCAAACTTTGATGGAGGTTGGTACCCCAATGTTGCCCCTACAGGGACGACTCCGAAAGAGAAGATTCTGGAAAAGTTGGCTCCTCAGATGGCCTCCGCAGTTGAGTGGACTACACAAATGGAAACCATGTACAATGACGGGGCCCGTCTGTTTGTCGAGGTTGGTCCCAAACGTGCTCTAGCCATGTTTGCTGAGCAGATTTTCGAAAACAAACCAAAGATTGTCACCAATACAAATCATCCGAAAGTGGGTGGCATCGCTTCGTTTCATGCAGCACTTGCTATTCACGCGCTATCAGGTCGTATTCCCAACTGGCCAGAATCTCATGATGCCATGTTGACTGATGCCTTCAAGGCGGGTCCAAGCGAAAACACCGTTTCAGTTCCAATCCAGCACTCTCCACCTCGGGATACACTGTCGGCCCGGAACTTAGAGACGCCTCCGACAAATGAAGAGCAAGAAGAATTGACACGTCTTGCAAAAGAACATGCCATTGCACAAATTGTGTCCAGAGTCAGTGGATTCCCTACTCGAATGATTCATGGTTCAACAAACCTCGAAGTCATCGGTTTAGGCCCGGAGAAAATCTCTCAAATCCATCGTGAAATCCAATCCAAATATCGCGTGAAAGGTACAACAGATGGGATTACTCTTCCAGCTTTAGTGGACTGGTTGGATGAAGTGCCTGCAACTTCGCCAATGGCTCCATCTCTGAGTCAAGAGGTAACCTCCAATACTCATTACAGCACCAATTCTCGCAAATTGGATCCGTTTGTGTTCTCTGGAATCAGCCTTGGGTTGCCGGGAATGGATGATGTATTTGCTCCCGACACATTTGACCGAATTGTTCGTGGTGACAATTTCATTTCAGAGGTTTCAGATGAAATCAAACAGCGTTTATTGGATCGGAATTTGGTTCGAATCATCAAGCATGCAGACGGATCCGCAGAATTTGTTCCTTGCAATGATTTCAGTTTGATTCCACAATTGGCTGGAAGAAAAGGTCACTTTGATTTGGCTGAGCAGTACGGAATCGATGCCAAGATTGTCGAAGCCATGGATATCACAACCTCATTGGCAGTCGCTGCAGGTTTGGAGGCTCTCAAGGATGCAGGGCTACCATTGGTTGCAGTCGAACAAATCAACAAAGCAGGTAAACGACTGATTCAGAATTGGCATCTGCCTGATTCAGAGCGTGACCGCACAGGGGTAATTTTCGCCTCATGTTTCCCTGGAATCGAGCAAGCAATGTTACATGCTCAGAAGAACGGCGCAGATGAAAGTGGAAATTTTGACCGCAGATTCCTATTGCAAGTCCTGACCATGGGTCATTCCCAGTTCGCACAATCCATTGGAGCGAGAGGACCAAACGTTTCGGTCAACAATGCGTGCGCCTCCACGCCATCTGCGATTGCCATTGCAGAGGACTGGTTGAATACAGGCCGATGTGATCGTATTATCGTCGTTAGTGCAGACGATTCAACCAGCGATGAAATGATGACTTGGATTGGTGCCGGATTTGCAGCAGCCGGTGCCCATGCAATGGGCAATGTTGTCGAAGAGGTGAGTCTTCCATTCGATGCAAGACGAAATGGGATGCTACTCGGCATGGGTGCTGCAGCCTTTGTTATTGAGAGGAATAGCCAGAGTCAATCGCGAGGAGTCACTCCATACGCAGAACTCTTGGGAACACATCTGGGCAACTCTGCATATCATCCGACGCGACTTGATGTTGATCATGTT
>CEVN01010750.1_pt1 | contig 13251 bp, 10 predicted proteins | sample 427041 | NCBI WGS metagenome assembly CEVN01 (sample SAMEA2623463, study PRJEB7988) | marine metagenome | biome: marine biome (ENVO:00000447); feature: surface water layer (ENVO:00002042); material: "saline water (ENVO:00002010), including plankton (ENVO:xxxxxxxx)" | depth 5 m
CCAGATTGTAAAATGTCTTTTGGTTATTTAGTGAATAAATTAGGTGGAGAATATTTAATTAACGAACGAGGACAAAGCCTCATAAATGCTTCCTACAATTCTTTAAAATAATATAATAAAATAATGAATTCTCACACAAAGATAGCAAAATTTATCCATTGGATATTTACTTTGTTGTATGCCTATGGAATATTCAAACAAGTTGATGATTTAACAGAGCTTGAAGATCCATCATTGCTTAATTTTGAAATACTATTCGCTACAATATTTTTAATCCTTGTTTTGATAAGGTATTTTTACATGAAAGATACACCTGCTTTACTTGGTGCAAATAATGATGTGCCTAGAGGTCATCTTTTAATTGCAAAAACCGTGCATAGGTTAGTTTATTTTAGCTTGATAATGCTCCCAACTACTGGACTTCTAATTGCTGGTCTTTTCAATTTAGGAATGGCAGGAATAGAGATAGCTATTGTTATACATGAGTTTTCAGCATTTTTAAGTTATATAGTAATTGCTCTTCACGTAGGTGCTTCACTTTATTCAAGATACAAAGGTGAAGGTTTGTGGAATGCTATGGTTCCAATTTGGAAAGAGACAGAAAAAAATAATTCAGATCTTGTTACAAAACTTGAGCAAATAGAAACTAAGGTATATAAAAAAATTGAAGATAAATTTATTCAATAATTTTTAAGTTACGTATATATTCCTGAAAATCTAGTTATATAGGTTGGAAGATTGTGCAAAAATACTATCAATAATAAATAAAATATATAATTATAAATTTTTTCATTAATAGATCTTACTTTTTCAAGTAAATTTGCACCAAAAAATGGGAGGAGATTTATTAAGGATATAATATAAGTTCCTTTTATTGTGTCTCCTTTTTCAAGGTTTGGATACTTTATTAGAAACCAAATATATCCAATCCACATAAATGAAACAGTTAGTGAAATTAATATATAAAATATTTGACCTATATCACTTTTTTTTCTGAGCGTAACAACGGAGTAAATTAACCCAGCTAAAAGAATAAAGGTTGGTATTAATGCAATTAAGTTAACCCTTCCAAGATATGGAACAATATCAAAATTTTCTCTACCCCCCTTTCCTAATGTTACTAAAAAATATCCCCAATAATCCCCCCATGTATCAGCGTGTAAAATTGGAAATAATTTATTTGTAAGGCTGAATCCTCTTATTGGTCTAGAAAATAAATCCTGTAGTGCTAAATCAAAGTAAAAAGAGGAAGGTTGGTTTGTAAATGAAAACTTCGAAGGGAGTCTATTAAATGCAGTTATAGATCCGTAATTAGTAAATAGATACAAATAAAACCATCCAAAAATAAACATAGAATATAAAAAAGACTTGGCAGAATAAATTAAGTATTTCATAGAAAAATTTTTATCTTTATAAAAAAATACAATCAAAGACATAGTCCCTAAAGCCGGAAAAAATAATAAGCCCCATTGTTTACTTAGCCCGATAAACCCAAGCAAAAGTGAATTTATTAATAAATCTCTATCTGTAATTTCTTCTCTTTTCAAAATGCTAAGAAAATGAAAAATACAAGCAAAAATAAATAAAGAAACGTAAATTTCACCCCGAATCATTACTACTGTTTTATAGTTCACAGCTGGCAAGAGAAAAAGTAATAAAAGACTATTTTTATAATTCTTATTTCCAGGCTCAATTAATTCTGAAATTCGTAATAAACAGTAGAGTAACAAAATAAAAATAAGTGATTGTAATAATTGTCCAACATTCCCATAAAAGTTTGAACAATTGAAATTATTAATATTTGGTGCAATTAACTTATCACAAATTTTATCAGCTACTGAAGGAACCAGGTATGGTAAAGGTGGATTAAAAAATTCTTTTGTGTCTTCTTCTGTAGGTAAATTTAAAGGAAGTACTTCCATATTGTATTTATGATGCTGTCCATCGTAGCCAAGTTCGTGATAATAATTAAAGGTATTGAATACTAGAACTACAATAATTACTACAAAAAATACCTGTGTTAACTTATTTTCTTTAAATTCTTTTTTTAAATTTTTTAACATTATTTATTTTCTTATAGAAAGGCGTAATCTGTTAAATAAGATGTTTGTATAATTTTCTTTACTATCTAATTCTGGTTCATTGAGAATATAAGAAACTATGTAGTCACTATTTTGAAAGTCTCTACTATTTAATCCTTCATATTCATTATTTATAGAATATTTGTTAAGCAGCATATAGTCATAGACTCTTCCAATTGTGTAAGGGTACTGCGGATACCATTTACTAAATACCTCACTGTGATCTGGTATCCAATCCCAAATCCCACCACCTAGCTGATAGGACATAGAGGCAGTTTTTATTTGTTTTTTGTTCATATCCTCTGCGATATATTTTGTAACATCTATTTTCTCAACTAAAGGAACATCTGCTTCGGTTAATTTATTTCCTGAGTAGTTTATATTTTCATAAATAATCCCAATACTTAAAGTCAGGTTTAATAAAATTGAAAATACCAATACTGATAAACCAGCTTTTTTTAAATTTATATATCTAATTTTTATTTCACTAGCTTCATCAATTACAAGAAACCATAAAATTAGAAATAAAGGGTAGTACTGAATATAGGTGTCCATCCTCTGAAAATCTGTAAAATCTGGGCCACCAAGCACTGGGCTTACTAAAGAACAAAAGCCAATAAAAAATAATAAGGCAGTAATAAATCTTGAAACTAGCGGCTCAAAATTCTTATTTTTATATATAAAAATAAGACCTAGAGAAAATAAAAATAATACTGTAATCAGTTTATGTGATTCAACATAAACTTTAAACAAATTAAAAGTTAGATTTGAAACAATATCTCTGTTTACTTGAAGAATATAAAAAGAACCTTGTTTAGTCCATGCAGTTAAAAATAATCCAGGAATTTCTAAAAACTTATCACTAAGAATATTGACTCTATCGTAAAGTGTTAAATCTGTAAATGAAAGTATCTTGGTAAGGCTAACAAATTTAAAATATTTGAACCAGACAAAATAGGAATAAAGCAGGGCAAGAAAACTTAGAACTGAATATTTTAAAATACTATTTCTCGTACTATTTTTTTCTTTAACACTAAAAAATTCATAAAAAATTATGATTCCCATTACTGTCGTATTTAAAATTCCAGATAAGTGAAATGCCGCAGGCAATGTAGAAATAAGGAGCATAACTAAAAGGTAAAAAGCTTCTTTAGATTTCAAAAATAAAAGATAGCAATAAAAAAACAAGCAATTAAATAATATGAAGATCCATTGATTCCAAAACTCTACAGAGCTGCTACTTAATACTGTAGAAACAGAAAGCAATATAAGTAAACTGAATTTTTTATTTTCATTAATCTCTAGCTGGCTAACTAAAAGGTAAAAGCAAAAAATTTGAAAAATTGAAAAAAGTAAAGTTGCAATCAATAAGTTATCAATAAAGTTAAAGATTTTAGCAAAAATTATCATTCCATTCGTTACAGGAATGTCTTTAGAAGATAATAACCCTACAGGCGTTGACTGAACTGATTCTGTCAAAGCTAGCCAAACATTTGTTGCTTGGTCTTCTCTCCATTGAGATATGGTAGACCAAAAGTATCTATAGATTACAATCAAAGAGGAGAATCCTATAAATATTATATTTTTCTTATTATTAACCATTAAAAATTAGATTAGTGCCTTTCAAGTATTTTTAACTTATTTAATTTTAATCATTTATTACTAAGATAAATTACAAAATTTAAAGACATAAAGATAAGATAGTCTAGTGATTAAAAAAATTCATCTCCCCAGCTTTCTCAAACCTTATTCCTCAGATAAATTAATCCGTTTTGGAAGAAATAATGATGGGGGCTATCTTATCGAAAAAAAATCAATGTTAGAAAGTGATGTATTGTTGTCATTTGGCATAGATCATGATTGGTCTTTTGAAGAAGAATTTTATTTTAGGACTAACTCTCTTGTTCATACCTACGATGGTTCAGTAGGGCCAATTTTTTTTATAAAGAAATTAAAAATGAGAATCCAAGGCTTAGTTACAAAGCCAAGTAAAGAATACTTTGAAGTATCAAAATTTTGGTTTCGCCTCCCACTAAATTTTTATAAATTTTTTAAAATTTTACATAGTAAAAAGGGGCCTAATCATTTTGAAAAATTTGTTGGGAATGATGAGGGATATATTGCATTTAAAGACACTTTAAAAAATATTCCAAAAAAAAGTAATAAGATTTTCTTGAAAATAGATATTGAAGGTGATGAGTATTACCTACTTGATGAAATAATAGAAAAAAGTGAACTTTTTACTGCTTTAGTAATTGAATTTCACACTGTTACTAAGAATATAAATAAAATTGAAAATTTTATAAGTTTATTTGATCTCAACCTTGTACATATTCACATAAACAATTATGGAAATATTTCAGAAAATGGAATTCCTGAGGTCATTGAATTAACATTTTCTAAATTTAGTAATTTAGACTTTATAGAAAACGATCTTCCACATAAACTTGACCAAAACAATGATAAAAGATCGTGGTCGTACGAAATAGAGTTTTTAAAGTGAATAAGAAAAATAAAGCAAAGACTAGAATCTTTTCATGATTCAATTAATCTCTTTGTTCAGTGAGCTTATCTTAAAATATCTAATATTTTATTTATTTTTATTTTTACTGGGGAGATCTTTTATTTTAATAATTCAAATTTTATTATTTAAAACTAAAAATTTGCCTGAAGAAATATTTAAAATTAAATCACCAATTATTTATCCGGTACTTGGACTTGTTTTTTTAGGGAACTTTTTAATTCTACTTAATTTCTTTATGCCACTAAAAAGTCCTTTTGTATTTATTATTTTATTTTCTTTAATTTTTATAAACTTTTTGAATTTGAATTTAAAAATAAACTTTTATAATTTTTTCACTCTTAACAATCTTTTATTTTATTTAGTTATTCCATCAATATTAATTATTAGTTCCTCTACAACAAATTTTCATTATGATGCTGGTTATTATCACCTCAATCATCAAAATTGGCTAAGAGAATCAAATTTAATAATTGGAATGGTAAATATTTTTTGGCCTTTTGGAATGTCGTCAATAAATGAATATATCTCTGCTTTTTTTTGGTTTGATTCATCTTTTATTCTTCTTCACTTTCTAACACTATTTTTTATTCACTTTTTCTTTATTTTTATTTCATACAATCTATTGTCAACAAAAAATAAAAACTTGAAAGCAGCCTCATTCTTTTTACTGTTTTTTTCTTTTTTAGACAATTTTGGAGCCAGTGGAGGCAGAAATGGTTTTCCCTATATTCAGGGTGTTGGCAAGCAAGATATTGCTGTAGGAGTTTTATTTTGTTTCGTAAGTCTTATAATTCTTAATTCAGTTAAGCAAAGAAAGGTAAGGGATATAGATTTTGTGCTTCTTTCGCTACTTACATTCTTTATCTTCCAATTGAAAGTAAGCGGCGTTATAGTTTTCTTTTTATATTTTGTTTTTTGTTTTTTCTTAATAAATAATCAGATATTCAACTTAAGAAATATTGTATACTTCCAAATACCATCCGTCATCTTTGGTGTAGTTTGGAGTATTAAGAGTTATTTAACAACTGGTTGTGTTATATTCCCTCTTAGCCTAAGTTGTATAAATAATTTTGACTGGTATTTACCTAATTCAACAAAAGCTTACGAAGAAATATCTACAGTTTCTAGCCTTGCGTACATGGAATATTTCGTAGATAAAAATTTAACATTCGTTGATTGGTTTAATGATTTTTTTCTTTCTCAAGTTTATGCTGATTTAGCTTTATTTTACAGATCTGTTTACATAAATTTTTTAATTTCTTTAATAGCTATTTATTTGTTGAAATTAGTACTCTTCAGGAAAGAGCCTGCAAATAGAAATTTTAATTTAATTGTCTTTATCTATTTAGCTTCATCTTTTTTATATTTGTTGTTCTTCGGACCTATTCCTAGATATGCAATGGGAACACTTTTGACAGTAGTTGGGATTTTTGGTTTTTACTCAAAAGATAAAAAATATAATTTAAATAAATATTTTGTTTATTTTTTAATAATTATATGTGTTGGATTAATTCCAAGAGCTAACTCATATATTGAATTTATAACAAACCCACAAATTGCTATTTTTGATCCTCGTCTTGAAGAACTATATATAGAGGAGCAAATACATGAGAATTGGATAAGACCAGACAGGGGTGACAGATGCTGGATAAATTTAAAATGTACTATGCATAAAGAAGATATTTATATTTCAGAAGAGTCATTTTTCAAAGTAGCTTATAGAATTAAAGAGTAATGGAAAAAAATACAAATATTATTAATATTCCTCGGTTTGTTAAAAATGACTTATCAAGAAAAAATCTCGGTTTCTTTGGAAAAATATTTCTTATACTTAAAGGAAAGTTTTTGGCCTTCGGTGTAAATAGATTAAAAGGTGACTCTTTGTGTAGCTTTATAAATTTATTTTATGGAAGTAAAGGAAAGGTGCACTTTGAAGAATCAAATTATTATAAATTAATTCATAATAAAAAATTTTATTATCCAAATAAAAGATTTCTAAGGGTAGTAAATGATGAAAATTTACTAATAAACGCTATAAAAGAATCCTACTGTCTTGATTCAATCAACTTTAATGAAAATGATGTTGTTTTAGATTGTGGAGCTAATGTCGGTGAACTTAATCTTGCCTTAGGGCAATATAATAAAAAATTAGAATACCATGCTTTCGAGCCAGATGAAAAAGCGTACGAATGTTTAAACTTGAATTTTCCAAATTCAAACTCTAATTTTCATAATCTCGGTCTGTCAGATACTAACTCGAAAAGGCCTCTCTATCTTGATAGTAGTGGAGGTAACTCATCGTTTGTTGATTTTGGTACAAGTAAAGAAATCAGTAGTGTTAAGAGCATAACTTTAGATTCTTTAAATTATAAGAAAAATATAAAACTTTTTAAAATAGATGCTGAAGGCTTTGAACCTGAGGTTCTTGAAGGATCACTAGAAACACTCCCTTTAATTAATTATATTTCTGTTGACTTTGGTCCCGAAAGAGGTGTTGAACAATCAAATACAGTTACTCAAGTTAATAAGTTTTTGTATGAAAATAATTTCAACCTAGTTGATTTTAGTAATTTGAGAACTGTTGGATTGTATAAAAATAGTAACTGTAACTAATTAAAGTTATTCAGATCTACTCTTAAATATTTCTATTAAAAATCCAGTTATAGAAAGTTGTGCACCAAAAATAATAAATAAAATCAAAACTTGATCGCTAATTATCTGATCTTTCGCTCCTGTTGCCCATAAAAAGATATCATAAAGTAATATTATTAAACCAATTATTAGAAAAATTATCCCAGGAGCAATCAACATTCTTACGGTTTTTTTATAAACATATAAAGCAATTAAGTTTGATGTAACAATAATTGGATATTTAATACCTATGAATGACTTTCCGCTTGATCTTATATTTAAATTTATATCAACTTCATGTGTTTTTAAATCTCTTAACTTTGCGTCTAACAAAATCTGTTGAGCAGCATTGTAATTTCCAATAATTTTAAAATTTTCTATATATTTCCTGTTTAAATAAATAAATCCATTTGTTGGATCTGATGTTTTAATTGAAAAAGTTCTCATCAGTAGTTTGAAGAAGCTACTTCCAAGTTTTCTTAAAAGAGGCATCTTGTAACTTGAATTTTTATGAAATCTGTTTCCATAGATAACATCGGACTCCTGATATAGTCCATTTTCTAGAAATATTTCTATATCATTTATGTCCATCTGTCCGTCTCCATCAATTTTGAACATACCAATAGCTTCTGACTGTTTTGTATAAAGCATTAACTCTTTTATCGCATTACCAAGCCCCTTATTTTCATTGGTAAAAATTAACTCTGCATTATCAAAATTTTCAATTATTTTTCTTGAATTATCAGATGAGCCATCATCAAAAAAAATAATTTCAAAATTTAAATTAAACTTTTCAGAACGTGAGGATATAAACTTAGACAAATCTGTATATAAACTCTCAAGATTCTTCTCTTCATTAAAGACAGGTATGCAAATATTTATTGTTTCTCTAGACATATAACTAATATAATTATAAAGTCACATTAACGAAAAAAATATTTTGATAAAACAACTTTTAAAATTTCAAGCAAATTCAATTTTGAGTGTAAGCCTTAGGTCAAGTGCCATATACATTTTTACTGACTTAATGAATTTTGACTACACTTTGATATTTTGGATTTCATTTTTTTTAGTAACAACAAATAGTTACTTTATACAGAAGAAGTTTGTATTTAATAGTAAAAAGGAAAACAGTTTTGGCAGATACTCTCTTGTTACAATGTCTCTTGGAATTCTTGAGTATGTAATATCAAATTATTTCAGACCTTTAATGGAATTAAATGTATTTGCATTTTTGATAGCTGGGTTCTTTATATTTATTTTAAGATTTACAATAAACAAAAATTATGTTTTTTAAAATGATTAAGAGATGTTGTTAAAAAAAACTAATCTAATAATTACCTTTCTTCTATATTTATTTGTTGTTCTTTTATTTACAAAAATTGATTACAGATTTGTTGACGAAATTCCATGTTGTCAAGATGATCACGATTATTATTCTCATTCTGAAACTATCGCTATAGATTTTGATTTAGATTATTCAAATCAATTTAAAGGATTTGAAAATGAAAGGTATAACAAAAATGATGTTATTGCACCAAAGGGGTTCATAGGATCAGGTCTATTGGCTAGTCCTTTCTTGTTTATTGGGAACTTATTTGAAAAGAACATAGATACTGGTTCTTTAATTTTCAACTATAAAATTCTCTTTTATTCAATTTCGGCTATTTTTTATTTTTTTCTCAGTATTTATTTAATAAATATTTCATTAAAGTATCTAAAAATTAAAACTAGCCTAAATAATCTGTTTGTTTTGTTTTTAGGTTCTGGCCTTTCTTATTTCGCATTTGAGAGATACAGCATGACTCATGTATATGAAGTTTTTACCATCTCTTTAGTCATATATGCGGTGGTAAGGTTTTACACTTTAGATTCAAAAAAAAATTATTTTTCTTTTCTAATACCTTTTTTAACATTTTTAGCAATAAGCGTAAGATGGGTAAATTATCATGTTTTCTTTATTCCTCTTCTCATCAAAATACTATTCCGAAAAAGACTCATTGAAAAAAACACTTTATCTAATAATTATCTTTTCTACTTGTCATATTTATTGTCTACTGTAATTTTCTTAATTGTTAATAAAGCTATTTACGGAATTTATACAATTAATCCAGCTACAGTTTACGGAAATTCAAATAAGTTAAGTTCTTTTATGGAAATGAACCTTTTGTCTATGATTCAAACGATATTTATATCTATATTTAAAATATTGTTCTCAAATGAATTTGGGGTTTTTTGGTTTTCACCCATCTTATTTGCTGGTTTAATTTTTTTGGTATATTTCACTTTTATATCCAATAAACATGGTTTTTACAACTACCTTATTATTTTATTAATTTACGGTATTCCTTTTAGCACCGTTATATTATGGCAATCTACAGCCTCTTCATATGGTTTTAGATATTTATACTCTTTAATTCCAATCGCAATTCTTATATATAAGAAATGGGTTTTAGATGTAGAGGATAATATTTTTAAAAAATACCTTCTTTATTTTTCAGTTTTTGCTTCTTTATCAATAATATTTTTTGAAACATCACCCCAAACTTCACTTTCACAAAATATTAATACATTTGGAATTGATGATCGATTCTCTCAACCAAACTATTTAGCCGGATATTTAAAATCATTTTTAAATATTGAAGCATATCTAAAAATATTTACAACAAGCTTTTTGGGTGTAATATTTTTTAAAATAGCATTTACAATTTTTTCTTTTGATAGCGTAAATAATTTTCTTAGAAAAATAAACTTACCTGTAGATAATGAAGACTACATAAAGTTTGTTGATAACATTGAGGTGGTTTCAGGTCAACAAATTGCTATCTTCCTTTTAGTTATTGTATTAATTGTTAGATGGTTTGTATTATTGATTAATAGAGAAAAAATAAAATAGATTAATGAGTTAAATGTTTGCATCTGATTTAAATCCACAACTTTTTACATTAGGAGCAGTTGTCTTTTCGATATTAGTTATTTTATTTGTTGATGATAAAAAATTTTCAACTATTGTTTCAAAGTCTAATTCTGTTTTCCTAAAGAAAGTATCAGACATAGATAGTGGAGAAAATTACTTTAAAAATTTATTTTTATTCTTAACATTGCTGACCATTATCTTGCAGGGTCAATATTTAGATTTTGAAACTATTGATGCAGACATTCATACATATCTACTTGTTGGAAATGACGTTTTAAATGGTTTTCTTCCCTATGAAAGCCAATGGGATGATAAGGGACCAATTTTTTACATTTTTTATGCATTATTAATTTTTTTAAGTAATAAAAATTTAGTAATATTTAAAATTTTGTGTGATCTTTTACTTCTTTTAATAGCTTTTGGAATTGCTAAAATAATACACGCAAAAAATGAGGACAAGAAAAAAGTTCAAGCTTTTGTTGGTTCATCATTGTTTGTTTTGCTCTTATCAACCCCTTGGGGGTCAGTTGAGTATTCTGAATTATTTTGCTTATTTTTTATGTGCCCAAGTTTTTACTTAATAATAAAAAACAATTCAAATAAAAAAGATATTTTTTTCTCGGGAGTTCTATATGGCCTATCAACACTAGTCAATCAGGGATCTGCTGTTTTTGTTATTGTTTTTATATATTTAATATATAAGTTAAATAAAATTTCTAATTTTGGTAAATTTGTTTCCGGGTTCTTTGCACCTCATGTAATTATCTTCACACTATATGCTGTAAGAAATTTACTAGACATTTACTTTTCAACTCTTGTCACTATTCCGCTAAAATATAGTCAACAAAGCTTTAATCTAATAAATGAATTAATTGTTTTTTTTAGAGAAACTCTTTTTTACAATCCTTTTTTGTATTTAGTAATAATATTTTTAATTATTTTGTCAATTTTTAAAATTAAAAAAATTAATTTTGATTTATTTCCATACATTGGAATATTTTTGTCACTAATTTTCTTTTTTCTTGGATCAGCAGGGTATAAACATCATTTAATTTTCTTTCTGTTTTTTATATGTTTAGTCCCTATTTCAAATACTCACAATAAAAAAAGCTATTACTGGGTTGTTCTGGTTTTACTGATTTCATCTATAGCTTCTCTAACGCCAGAGTCTTCTAAAAAATCTTTTTCAAACTTAATTGATATTGAAACAACTTATTCAAACTATCCTTTAAGAAATCTTGCAATTGAAATTGATAAACAATTTGATACGAATTTTACTATTTTTAGCTTAGATCATTCTCTTGTACTTTTTTACTTAGATAAAAAGAACGAAAGCTATATTATCCACCCAACAAATTATGCTGAACCATCAATTTTTAATGAACTCGTCAAGATTGGAAAAATTGTCCCGGAAGAGCTTCCTTTACAAATATCAAAAAAACCTAATGTTGTTATATGTTCACAAGAAATAAGAGAGCTACTTGTTGATGTAAATTGTGAAGTTACTGATTTTTACCAAGGTTATGAAAAAATAGATACGGTTTTGTTTTTTAGTAATTCAAAAAGAACATTTTATAAAGACCCTTATAGGTCGATAGATTTATATATAAAAAGAAATACTAAGTAGACCCTCCAATAACATAGGTTGAATTTTCAATTTGCTTATCGTAGTAAACGGCCTCTTTATCTCCTTCTTGCCTTTGTGCAAAGCAAGCATATCGTGTATCTTTTACATTATAATTTTCATGTACATAACAATTTGAATCTAAGATCTTTGAAAAACCAGCCATCCTAAGCCAACTTTTTATGGCATTTTTTGATGGCATGTGAGTAATAGTAGTTGTATCTCTATAAGTCTCGGGATACCAAACTTGAACTACATTAGATTTTCTTAGAATTTGATTCCTTATTGTTGCACTTTCTAGAACAAGCACTCCATTTATGTTTAGTTTTTCGTATAGTTTTTTTATAAATCTTAATTGTTCAGGATTGTGATATAAGACACCTGTAAAATAAATTAAATCAAATTTTCCAAGTTCATCATATTCATTTTTACTTAAGTACAAAAAATTCTTAATGTATAATTTTTCATTATCTCCAAGGGTATCTTTCCATTTATCGTTTTCTTCCCCTTTGTCTGGTAGGTCAAACATTATTAATTCTTTGGGTTTTAATGTTCTCAGTCTTGCAGTGTCCTCCCCTTCTTTTGGGCCTATTTCCAAAATTCTTTTATTTTGAAATTGATTATTTCCAAAAACACTTAACAGTTCATCAAATAAATATTTTCGATATGCAAGTCTGGCTTGCGCTTTCTCTCTTTTACTAATTACAAATAAGATTTTTTTAAGATAATAAATTACTAAGTTGAACATAAATTATATGATAAATCTTTATTATTAATAGCGAAGCAATATTGTTTTTTTATTTTTGTAATTACCCTTAGTTGTTAGAGGTTAGTAATGTGACTGGTATAGTTATTAAATGATAAAATTAAGCAAATTTACCTCTAAAGTTAATTTATTTTTATTTCTTTATATAGCCAACTTTCTATTTTTATATTTTAGTGAATTTTTAGTTCTTGATTTTTTAAAAAGTGATTTCAATAATTTTTTAAGAATAGAAAATATTGATCAAGATTATTTTTTAATTTTAATTCCAGTTTTAATTTCTGGCTTATTTCTTGTTATTTATAATTTTGTGAAAATTCAATGGACACTACCTTTGGTTGGGTTTTTAAATTTTAGTATTATTTCAATCGTCCTAAACTCATTAAGAGTAACTGGTTTTTCAAGGTTATTTTTAATACTTCATATAATTTTTATACCTTTAGCAATTATTTTATTTATCGAAAATTATAAAAATTTAGAGATTTTTACTCTTATCTTTTTCTTTATTCTCTCAGTGTTTTTAACTTCTATCCTATTTGTTGAAGAAACAGTTTTAACTGAAATTATTGAAGATGAGCCAAATCCAAATCTTGCCGTTTTTAATTATTTTTACACAGACCATATTCCTAGTGAAAAAAATAAAGTTGAGAACTTTAGTGAATTTATTCCTCAATTAGTAGAGACTATTGGATTAAAAGATAAATATATTTT
>CEVN01154788.1_pt1 | contig 13154 bp, 11 predicted proteins | sample 427041 | NCBI WGS metagenome assembly CEVN01 (sample SAMEA2623463, study PRJEB7988) | marine metagenome | biome: marine biome (ENVO:00000447); feature: surface water layer (ENVO:00002042); material: "saline water (ENVO:00002010), including plankton (ENVO:xxxxxxxx)" | depth 5 m
CTCAATCAATTCCTCATTTTTCCCAATCAGGCGTTGGGACTTAAGATTACCTTCGTTATTGAACTCAGCTTTTGAAAAATCTTCATCATATTGCTTATTTTTTTGTTGCTCTAAGTAGAGTTGATCTTTAAGTAAGGTAATTTTAATTTGTTCATCTGATTTATCTGATTGCAAGAAAATGAACATTAATATAAAAGTAACATTTAATAGAACTGATGATATTATTAGAACTGTTTTTTTCATTATTTTTTTAAAATTTTTTTTAATAATCTAAAAATCTAATTAACTTATAAAGTTAATGAATAATAATAAATCATATAATACTATTTATTTAATTACTGGAATTATTCTTATTGGAATAATTTCACGTCTCATTCCAAACAATATTCCCAATTTCAGCGCTGTAGGTGCAGTTGCTTTATTTGCTGGAAATTATATTAAAAATACCCAACTAAGATATAGCATTCCGATTATTGCTATGTGTATAAGTGATTTACTGTTAAGCTTTTTAGGCACAGGTCTAGCTTCGCCTATAGTCCAGATCTCAGTTTATGGATCATTTTTCCTAACTGTACTTATTGGAACAATTGACTTTAAAAAATTAAGTAAATTTATATCTATACCAATAACTAGTGTATTTGCAGCATTGCTGTTTTTTATCATTACTAATTTTGCGGTATGGCTAAACGGTTGGTATGGCTATACATTAGAAGGGCTAATTACTTGCTATACTGTAGCAATACCATACTTTGGAAATACTATTCTAGGTAACCTAACTTACTCTATCATACTATTTGGATCATACGAGTATATTAAATTAAAATCTACCAATCTAGCCACCAGATAGATAACCAGACCCTAAAAATTTAGATTCAAATTGGATACACGTATCCAGTTAAAAATATTTAATAGAATGATTAAAAATTATTTTTTATTGCAAGCTTTTGCGGAATCTTTATTGCAAGCTTTTTTACCATCTTTATTACAAGCTACTTTTGATTCATCTTTATTGCAAGTAACTTTTTGCTCCTGACTTTTACAGCAGCTAGTCTTCTTAGCGCAATCAGATGCTGTACCTGCGCAAGAAGGTAATGTGAATGATATTGTCGCATAAAGAAAATATCTACATAAAGTTTTCATAACTATTACACAGCTACTATATTAGTAGCTCTTTCTCCTCTTTCATCTTCTTTTAGTTCAAATTCAACTTTTTGATTTTCATCTAACATTTTAAAGCCTTCAGCTTGTATCTCAGAAAAATGAGCAAACACATCTCCCCCACCTTCTTTCTCAATAAAGCCGTAGCCTTTTTTATTATTGAACCATTTAACGGTTCCTGTCATTTTTGCCATATTACCTTCCACCTCGATTTATTACTTTAAACACACAATCATTCATCAAAATAAATGAATTAAACAATATTAAAGAAATTATTTATAATAGTAAACCTTTTTTTTATATTGATATAAATCATGGTAAAATAGACTTAAAGTTTAATTTACTACTAACTATCTAAAATATATTGTACAATAGCTATCACATCTAATACGTTAATGGTACTATCTAAATTATTATTTTACAATTGTTAGCCAAGAAAGGTGGCTCTCAGATTTACCTAATACAATATCCATATAGAGATTCTTAAGCTTTGAAGTAATGCTGCCAATACCCCCATTTTTAATATCTTTATCATCTATTGATATAACTGGAGTAACCTCTGAAGCTGTACCTGTAAAAAATATTTCATCAGCGTTCATTAATTCATCAACAGTTATATCTTTCACTTTAAATGGAATTTCAAGCTGTTCACATAACTGAATAATTGTTTTTCTAGTAATACCAAGTAAAATAGAGGATTTTTCATCATTTGTATATACGGTTCCAGACTTAACAATAAAAATATTTTGACCTGAACCTTCAGCAACATATCCTCTGCTATCAAGCAATAATCCTTCATCATAACCATTTTCTTTAGCATGGTTTACTGATAACATAGAATTTGTATACTGACCACAAGCTTTGGCTGTTGCTGGAATAGCCCTATAAGAGAATTTCTCCCATGGAGAAATGCAGATTCTAACGCCTTCTTTTAGCCCTTTTTCACCTAGATAGGCCCCCCAAAAAAATGCAGCAATCGAAACATTTACAGGGCATTTCTTTGGATTAACTCCAAGAGTATCATAACCATAGAAAGCAATTGGCCTTATATAACAATCGAACAGTTTATTTTCACGAACTACATCAATACATCCTTGAATTAGTTCCTGCTTAGTAAATGGAATTTTTATCTTATATATTTCAGCTGACTCGAATAATCTATCTATATGCTGATTAAGCTTAAAGATTGATGGACCAGAATCTGTTTTATAACATTTAATACCTTCAAAAACACCACTACCATAATGAATGACATGAGACATGACGTGAGTATTAGCCTTATCCCAATTAAGTATCTTATTATTATGCCATATATATTTTGAATAATCTGTCAAATGCTATCTCAATTTTGTTTTTTTAAAAATTAAAAGGCACTTAAATATATAAATGATTTACATATTAATTAGGTAATAAATGATATTGCATAAATTGTTTTGAAAAATTAAATGATGACTCCCTAGCCTCAGAATTGCCTCCAAACATTGGCCCTCTTTCAGCAAATATTCCTCCCGTACACAAAGCTAAACCAATTTTTTGTCTTAATGGTGTAGTCATAGGAATATTTAGGAAGTTCATTCTCACCGCACCATCATTAGTCATTCTCAAACGACAATCTTTCAGTTTATATCCATTTTTGGCAATTTTAGGACTACCTTTTCTATCAAAAGAGTGGTGCGAATCAGGGTATATGGTATAATCTATATTTACACCCTCCTCTTTCATTTTCAACGCAAGATCAACACAAGCATCAGCTGGCACCCAATCATCAAGCTCCCCTAATAAAAGATGTATTGGAGAATCAGAAAACTGAAGAACGGTAGGCTCAACAATACATGGAGGGTAGTATGATAGATGTGCCGCAAATTTCAAATCCTTATTTATTGCTTCTTTTAAAGGTTTCCATGCAGAAAACAATGCAACTCCACCTCCTAAACTCCAACCAGTAATAGCAACCTTATTTTGATCAATTAATGGATTATTAGATATATACTCTAACGCTCTATAGCTATCTAGTATCATCATTGCAGTTGTAACTTCAACTTGAGTTCCAACGGTGGATGAAACATCTCTACTAGCAAAACTTTGTAGCTCAAAAGTAGCAATTCCCATATCCTGATACATTTTAATATACTCGATATGATGATCTGACCAATCCTTACTTCCAGCAACACCGATAACTAAAGGAACCTTGTCATTATCATTTGCACTTTCTGGAATAGTTAGATACCCAAAAATCTCATGCTCTTGCTGTGAATCTAAACTAGATATAATATCCTTAAATGAAAATGGGTTTGCACTTATGAATGAAATTGTATCTCTATGTAATGAAATTAAAAACGAGAAAAAAATTATATTTACAATCAACCTCATTTTTGACCTCTTTTTTGAAATTCTTCATTAATAAGCTCTCCATACGTAAAATGGTTTAAAAAAAGTTTTTTACTTATTTTATTTTTAATTGACTTTAAATCATCTTGCATTCTTCTATACGCATTATCTAAAAAGATTTTTTTTGAATCACCTAAAAACAAATTAACACTATATAGCTCCCAATTTCTTATGTGACCGTAATTATTTTCAGGGTTAACATCTTTAAAATATTTAAAATAATGTTTTACTTTATCAAAGTTATTTTGATTCACATAAATGTATGCTTTGAAAATATAACACTCCTTGACATAAGGATTTCCAGTGCTTTCAAAAGCATTAATTGACATCTCAATGTATTTTATAGATTGAACATATTTTTTTTGTTTTAGTAAAATACTTGCTATGTTGTACGCAAAGCCTGCTTGGCCTTCAATATAATTTATCCTCTTTGCATATGAAAAGGCTTTTTTATGGTATTTTATAGCATCTTCAAAATCACCTAACACCGAAAGCATCCCTGCAATATTATTATAAGAAACAGCAACTGACCGTTTCTCACCCATCTCCTTTGATAATTTCAAACATTCATTATAAATCTTGAGCGCGCCTTTAAAATCGCCAATTCGCTCTTTAATTAATCCCACACTATTTGAATATTTTCTTAGACCATGCTTGTTTCCAGTAATTTTAGTAATTTCTAAAGCTTCATCAACTACTTCAATTGCTTTATCAAACTTTTTTTCATGTCTTAATATAATTCCTAAGCAGTCCAGATACTTAGCAGCATTATTCAAATATTTTTTTTCCTTAGCAATTGAAATAGCCTTATTTATAACACTTTTTGCTTTAGAATAATCCCCCCTACTAATTAGCATTAAGCTTTCATGATAGAGATTCTCAGATATAAGCTTTTGCATCTTATACTTTTTAGCAACATCCATTGATTTTAAATTATATTTAACAGCTAAGTCATAATCTCCTTTCCATTGATATACATATGATAGCTCTAAAAAAGTATATCCAATATACTCAAAATCATTAATATCAGCTTTGATATCCTGCGACCTTTTAAGTCCAGATAAAGCTTTTTCATATTGTCCCATCTTGCGATAAATTTTGCCTAATCGATTTAATATTTTAGATACCATAGCATAATCTTTAATAAACTCCATTATATCTAAAGACTCTTTATAAAAAGAAATAGCTTTATCATATTGACCCATTTTATAGTAAGTATCTGCGATGTAAGACAGTGATTCACCAATACCTGGCTTATATCCAATCTCTTTTCGTTGCTTCAATGATTTTTTGTGATAAATCATCGCTTGGTTATACTGCCCCTTATAATAATAAATAACTCCAATACTTTTTAAAGCACTAGCAACCCCTTCAGGCTCATTCAATTCTTTCTTTAGCTTCAAACACTTTTTAAGATTTTTTATAGAGTCATCATATTTATGAAGATTAGAATAAATTACTCCAAGTAAATTATAGGAGTATGCTAAAAGCGGATAATTATTACTCTGCTTACACATTTTTATACATTCTTTTTGCATGCTCAAAGCTTTGTTTAACTGGCCTGTAGTGTTGTATAGATTAGATATGTTGAGAGACGCTCTTGCCATGCCACTTTTATCATTTATTTCTTTAGCTAGCTTTAATGAATCAGAATAATAGACTAAAGCTTTATCATGTTCTCTTAAAACATCATGGACTGCCCCTATACTATTAAAAGCCTGAGCTATTCCCTTTTTACTATTAAGACTTTTTTGAATCTTTAATGCTTGTAAATTATACTCTAACGATTTATCATACTCACCTTTTACGAAATTAACATTTGCAATCGAGCTTAAAGACTTTGCTGTATTCTTTTCGTCTTTAGACTTTATACTCATATCTAAATTATTATTATATATCTCTAACGATTTATCATATTGAGAACGATTAAAATATATTTCTCCTAGCAACATTCTTGGCTGAATGAGATTTGCATCTAAATCGATTGACCTCTTAAAAAAAGATTCTGATTTAATTATATCCTTTTCTGTTTCTCTATTATGATATACATACTTACCCTTTAAATAAATTCTATATGCCTCAGAGTCAATATTTGATATTTTATAGTTTTGATTAACGTTATTTTCAGCAGAATGACTATCCAAAATTCTTATAACATTATGAGATATTTTCTTTTCAATATTTGGAAGGTTACTCCAATTTTCAAGCCATGAATTAGCCCAAACCATTTTGTCTTTATTACTATCATATAGCTCTATTGACAGGTTAAACATATTATCCTTTTTCCACAATGAACCTGTTAAAGAGTAGCGTATTTTTAAAGCTTTCAATATATCTTTTGAGCTATTTCTAGATGCTAAAGCCTCCACCTCTTCCATGCTTGATAAAATAATATTTGATGATGAGGAAATTTTTGAAAAAATATCTAACGATAAGCTATATGAATAAAAATCATCTTCTTCCTTACCTTTATTTCTAAATGGAATAATTGAAAGAGATGGTAAATCTTTCGATGAATCTAATCCAATTATATCAAAGCTGTCATGAGGAATAATCTCTTTTTCTGACATCTCTAATCCATATATATCTAGCAGGCGCCCCACTCCTTTAAAGGAATGGAGCCCTAAGTGTTTAAATTGGTAGCCTTTTTTATTTTCTAATTGATCAAATATTAGACCTGATATACAAATCCCACCAGGTTTAGAAATTTTTTCAATTCGATTAGCTATATTTACACTATCACCAAATATATCACCATCCTTATGTACAATTTCACCCAAATGCACCCCAATACGGACAATAATTTCAGACTTTAAAGAATTTTGAATGCTAATAGCGCAATCTACAGCTTCCTTTGCAGAGTCAAAAAATGAAAGACTTCCATCTCCAATACTTTTTATATATTGACCACTATAATGAGCTACTTGAGATTGCACAATACTATTTTTTTCCTGCAAAGTTTTTAATGCTCTCGCCTCATCTTCTGACATTAACTTTGTAAAATCAACCACATCAGTAAACATCACCGCACCCAATTTTCTATCTGCTTTAATTCTCATATCTAAGTTGCTATAAAATACATTTCCTTATTTGAGTTATAATCTATCATAAATCGGATATGACCATCATAATGTAATTCAAGAACTTCAAGTGACATGATAGATATTTCTATTGAACAAAAGTTTGAAAATCCAGACTGACTATCTTCCCTTTCTGGATCAGACTTTAAATATTTTTTAGGTAGATTAGGTATCCACTCATTAAGCTTACTTCCTGGCTCAAACGGTCCCATATAACATTTCCTACTCTGCAAACTAACATTATTCCACACTTTTTTTGCAAATTCATTTTCATGATTAACTTTAGCTGTACCCAAAAATCGAAGCTGAACACGTCTATCTTTATCATAAAATAAAGCTGATACTTTGGGGTTACTATAAATATCTTGAATTTTATTACTTCGAATATCAGAATTAAATAATAAGACTTTTTTATTAAAATCTCTTAAGATAACTGTTCGAACTGAGGGTGTATCAGAATTAATAGTTGAAAAGCAAAAAGAATGATATTCATGTTTCGCATTTTTGAGAGATTTTTTCAATTCTGCAAATTCTCTGTTAAGTATTTTATCTAATTCAAACTTTTTGATTTTTTTGGCCTTTCATGAGTCATACTTTATTGAATTATTTGATGATTGATAAAAATTTATATACATACAATTTTTAATTTAGCTATATTTAAGCATATTAATATACGGATATACACATGAACAGACTAATAACATTATTCATATTTAGCCTTACATTTGCACAAGTTTTTAACACAAGCCAGGGAACAGAATATTCTACTATTGGAGAAGCTTTACAAAATGTTAATTCTGGAGATACAATACAAGTAAGTCCAGGTATTTACACAGAATCAATATCTATTGAAACTTCTATCAATATAGAAGGTAGCCCTGGAGCAATTATTGATGCCTCAAATGAATCTCATGGAATATCTATTAAAGATAGCAACATATCTGTTTCAGGATTTGAAATTACTGGAAATGAAAACACAATCTCAGGAATTGCTGTTAACCCAGGAAGTATAAACATAACTATTAGCGATAATGCTATTCATGGGATGGGGCTTGCTAACTACAACGAATCTCCATTAAGCTATGGAATAATTGTATGGGGAAATGAAGTGCCTCCTAATCCTCCAATAAATATAACCATCGATAATAATGAGATTTACAATATCTCAGGAAGTGGAATTTCATTGGGTGAAATCACTCAAAATATAACTATCACAAATAATTATATTCATGATATTAACGGAGTTGTTATTCCTGAAAATATTATTCCTGATCAGAACTTAACGAGTATTGGTATAAATGGTTTTTTTGCTAATAATGTAAATATTAGCGGAAATACCTTAGAAAATCTTACAGCTGGTATTTCACTGGGAATATCAAGCGGTACTATTGCAGGTAATATCTATAATAATGTCGATGTCTTTTTTGCCTCTTTTTTCTTTAACACAGGTTCTGAAGACGACTTTGAATTTAATGAATCCGTATCATACTGGAGATCTACAAGGGATGTGCAAAACATATTATCAATGCACTCTTACTGTAGTAATTTTCAATTAGCACAAGAAACTTCAGATAATGGAACCACTATATTAACATCAGATGGCGAGCAAATAAGTCAAGACTGTAATAATATCTGGGGAGGAGAAGATCTTCCTATATGCGAAACATGCGAGACCGACTATCTGGGAGATACAAACCTAGATAGTTTAGTTGATATTCTAGATGTAATATTAATAATCAATAATATTTTATTAGAATCTACAACTCTTACAAACTCTCAAGAATGTCTATCTGACTTAGATTTTAATACTGAGGTAAATATCTTGGATGTAGTAATTCTAGTTCAATCTATATTGAGCTAGTCATCACAATCTTGACTGTCTTGCCCTAAAATATCTATTTGAGAGCAGCTATTTTCTAGTTGTACGCAAATCTCATTCCCAGCTATAGATAATAATTCTAAAGAATTCATGCTGCATAACCCAGAAGGTAATTCTGTTAATTGATTGGAGTCTACAACTAGAATTCTCAATGAATCTAATAGAGTTATTGAAGATGGAATATATGTTAAAGAGTTATAATTAACATAAAAATTTTCCAATTTATCTAAGGTTGATAAATTAGGTAATTGAGAAAGCTCATTATTGGAAACATTCAATGTCACCAAATTACTTAAATTAGCTATTTCATTTGGTAGAGAAGATAAAATATTTAATTCAGCATCAAGACTAATAAGATTTTCTAAGTCACCAATAGTTGAGGGTAAATTAATCAAAGAATTAAAACTTAATGATAAATGCTCTAACTTTTCTAAGTTGCCAATATTATAAGTTAGAAAACTGAGGTCATTGTACGATAAAAATAATTGTTTTAACTCTGTCAGACCATCTATAGTGGAAGGAACTGTTGTAATTTCTTTATTCGCTAAATTTAATCTAATAGCCCTACCCTCATCATTCCAATCTGCTAAGTTTTCAGGATTTTCTCCAATCAAGCTACTATTAGCGTCAATAATTGCTTGTATTGCAAGCAAATCATTACAAGTTTCTGAGTTAGTACATACATCTCCAACACTACAAACAACTGAGTCTCCATCGCAAACTCCAGAGCAATCTAAAACAGAATCTCCATCAATAATACCTGCACAATCGTAACAATAATCATTATCGCCCCCACATACACCCAAACAATCTATGGTTGATAAATTTTGACAATCACATCCTGATAAATAGGAGGTTTCAATTTCATCTCCAAGTATATTTGATATAATAATATTATCTACATATTCTACATTACCAGACAATGATAATTCTGTAAGAGTACCACACCCTGCAGGGATTGATGAGCCAATGAAAGATACTCCTAAAATAGTCGAATTTCCACTAACAAAAAATCCTGCAGATTCAGCATCTCCACCTGATATAGAAGCTACGGTTGCACCTCCAATATTAAATTGAAACCCTCCAATATCTTCAGATAAATTATAAAAAACTTTTCCTTCCGATGTAACATATATTGTATTGTCAGGCATCAAACAATTTCCTTCATTGGACTGAGGAACTCCTATTGATTCTATGTAATCAGATAAAGAATCTAATGTTTCATAACATGTTCCATTGTCAATATTAGCACTAGAATCATAATTACACGCTAGTGGGTTAGTACATCCATAAATAGAACAAGAAACATATTCGCAGCTACCATCATCAACTCCAGCATTAGGATCATAATTACATGCCAATGAATCCATGCATCCTGGTGGGACATATACAACCGGAGCAGAATCAGTGCAACTTGAAAACAAAAACAACGCTAATAATATTATTTTAAATATATTAATCATATTAAAGTATTTTATTTTTAAAATCATTTCCTGTTGGATTCTGAAATAAAACTAAATCAAATTCTTTTATAGAGGCTATAAGATGGTCAAAAATATCTGATTGAATCTGTTCATATTCAATCCAATCAGTATTGTTAGAAAAAACATATATTTCAATAGGCAGACCATTACTAGTTGGTGATAACTGTCGAACTAAGAAAGTCATATCTTTATTGATATTTGAATTATTTGTCAAATAGGAGCTAATATATTTTCTATAAGTGCCGATATTAGTAAGAGCTCTTCCATTTAATAAAGAATCACTACTATTTTTAGATTGATTATATTTTCCAATATCTTTGATTTTAAAGTCTATATAATCTGAAATAATATCTATTTTACTAAATTTAGAAATCATCCTATGATCACAAAACTTAACACTATTCATATCAATTTGAATTGCTCTTTTAATTCTTCTTCCACCACTATCACTCATACCTCTCCAATTCTTAAAAGACGAATCAATTAATTTATGTGTTGGAATTACAGTAATCGTTTTATCCCAATTTTGTATCTTGATTGTATGTAATGCAATATCAATAACATCTCCATCAGCATTAAATTGCGGAGCTTCAACCCAGTCACCTACTTTAAACAAATCATTGGATGTAATTTGAATACTAGAGATAAAAGATAATATAGTATCTTTAAAAATAAGCATTAAAACTGCTGTTAATGCTCCAATACCGCTCAGTAAATAGATAGGAGATTTTCCAATTAAAGAAGCAATGAAAATAATAGCACCCAAAATATTGATAATTAGCTTTAAAATCTGAAGATAACTTTTAATACTAAGTCTTTTTGATAAATTGCTATTTGAGTAGAATTCATTAATTGAATTAATAAATGCATTAATTGAAGAAATAACAGCTATAATAATAAGAGATAGTACAATCCTATATAATATTGATGGATAAGTGGAGAAATAATCCATAAAAACATAGATAATTACAATAGGAACAGCATAGGATAGTCTATCAAAAAATCCTGTTTTAATAAGAATATCATCAAAATTATTTGATGTTTTTCTAAATATTCTAAAAATCCAATTTAACAATAAATACCTTGTAAATAAATATGAAAATATTCCTATAATAATTATCAACATAAACAACAGATATTGATTTTGAAAAAGAATGTTAAATTTTTCTAGAAATTCATACATGTCTAACCTTTTAATTAAAAAAAAAATTCATTTAAAAATTAAATGAAAATGTAATAAAGTAGATATAGTAAAATTTAAATAAATAAAAGTAGAATAATGAGTAATAAAAAAATATTGATTAAAAACGGACTTCTAGTTAATTCTAATAAAATATCAAAAAATGACATCCTTATTAGTAATGGTAAGATTGATAAAATTGGTGACTTATCAAATCTAAACTATGACAATATAATTGATGCATCTAATAAATATGTATTACCTGGCTTAATCGACCCACAGGTTCATTTCAGAGATCCAGGATTTCCAGATAAAGAAGATTTAAGAACCGGTTCAATGGCGGCCGCAGCTGGAGGAATTACTACTTTTTTTGAAATGCCAAATACTAATCCTTCAACAACTACAATCGATAGATTGAATGAAAAATTTGAAACAGCATCTAAAAAGTGTATTGTCAATTACAGTTTTTTCTTTGGTGCAACCCCTGATAACTTAAATGAGATTAAACGTCTTAAAAATATATGTGGTCTAAAAATTTTTATGGGTAGCTCTACTGGTAATTTATTAGTCGACAATTATGAGGATCTTGATAAGATATTTGCTGCATGTGATCGAGTTATAGCAGTTCACGCAGAAGATGAAGAAATATTAAGAGAATCTTCAAAAAATATTGAAGGAAATGACTTTACTCATCATCCAACAGCTCGTCCTGTAGAAGCTGCAGTTAAGGCAACAAGTCAAGCCATTGAACTTGCATTAAAATACAATAAAAGATTGCATGTTCTTCACTTAAGTACAGCTGAAGAAGTCCAAATGATTAGAAAACATAAATCATCTAAGCTTATTACATGTGAGACTACACCTCAACATTTATTAATGAAAGCACCTGATATTTATAAGAAAATCGGATCATTTGCTCAGATGAACCCTCCTATTAGGAGCGAACGACATCAAAAAGAATTATGGAGAGGACTAATGGATGGTACAATTGACTGTATTGCAACAGACCACGCGCCTCATACCCTTGATGAAAAAAAGTTGCCCTATGGCCAGGCCCCATCAGGCATGCCTGGAGTTGAGACATCATTAACGCTTATACTTAATGAGGTGTCAAAAGGCAGAATATCTATTGAGAATGTTGTTAAGTGGATGAGTGAAAATCCAGCGACATTATACAAATTAAAAAATAAAGGGTTTTTAAAAATTGGATACGATGCAGATATAACTATTGTGGATATGAATAAGCAAAAAATCATATCAAACAAAAATGTTAAATCAAAATGTGGTTGGACAGCTTTTGATGGGGTTAAAACAACTGGATGGCCAGTTACTACTATTGTTAATGGAAATATTGTATATGAAAATGAAGAACTTAATTTTAGCTTTTCTGGAAAAAGAGTTGACTTTGAATACTAACTTTTCTTACGACCTATTATTGACATAAAATCTGTCCATTTTTCAGCATCTTTGAATACACCTCCAGCTTCAATAGTCACAGTGCTACTAGTCACGTCCTTTATTCCTCTAGAAGCTACACATAAATGCTTTGCATCAATCAATATGGCAACATCTTCGGTTTTTAATATATTTTTCAACTCATTAAATACTTGTATTGTTAATCGCTCCTGAACTTGTGGTCTTTTAGCAAAATAATTAACAATTCTGTGAATTTTGGATAGACCTATAACCTCACCAGTTGAAATATATGCAACATCAACTGTACCATAAAAAGGAAGAAAGTGATGCTCACAAAATGAGTAAAGGGAAATATTTTTTTCTACAAGCATTTTACCATATTGATACTTATTTTCGAATAGTGATATCTTGGGTTTTGAAATGGGATTTATTCCAGCAAAAATCTCTTTTACGTACATTTTTGCAACTCTGTGAGGAGTACCATTCAAGCTATCATCGCTTAAATCAAGACCAAGCGTTTGCATAATTTTTTTAAAATAATCTTCAATTATTGCTATCTTCTCATCATC
>CEVN01043788.1_pt1 | contig 13149 bp, 9 predicted proteins | sample 427041 | NCBI WGS metagenome assembly CEVN01 (sample SAMEA2623463, study PRJEB7988) | marine metagenome | biome: marine biome (ENVO:00000447); feature: surface water layer (ENVO:00002042); material: "saline water (ENVO:00002010), including plankton (ENVO:xxxxxxxx)" | depth 5 m
GTTGTTTTCTTGATGCTCGCGATTGCTGGTGCAGTCTTGTTCATACGAGGACGGACAGATACTGACGAAGATTGGTATGATGAACCTGCCAATATGATTGCTTCACAAGATCGTATGTTTGACAGTGGTCCAGGCGGGCCACCACCCACCATGCGTGGCACCATGCAAGACGGGTACGAAGTCATCCAATATCCAGAAGGTAGTGGTTCCTGGTACTATCGCGACCAAGCCACTGGCAAATGGATGGAATGGGTCTGAGTAAAATCACTCACAAAGTACGGGTGTCCTGTAAGGACACCCGCTGTGCTGATATGCGGTAGCGTTTCCCAGTGCCCATGATGCGACCTGGACAACTTCGTCTCGCCCTTGTGGTTGGGATGCTGTTGTCGGCAGGCATGTTGCTGTTCAATCCGATTGAACCCAAGATGAATACGCAGGTGATCTTCGATGATGAAGCCATGATGAAAATTCGAGATGGCAGTACGGAAGATGAGAACTACCAACTTGTTTTGCGAATTCGACATGATGAGGGAGGTTTACTCACCAACAACCTCACTCGAGTACAAGATTTATTACAACTTGAAACTGAATTTTTAGACGGCTCGAATCCAGATACATCATGGGACTCTTGCATCGAAGAAAACGCTGAAGATTGTGGATACAGTTCTCTGAATATCGATCGAGTGATTACACCCTTCGGTGCATGGGATGATGCGTTTGATTCAAGAAATCTCTCGCTTGTGGAAGCGACTCGATGGGCCGATGTATTGCAACCTGAAAATGAGGAAGGTTGGTGTGGTAATTCAGCCAATAATGCCGAGAAGTCAGCATTTGAGGCAACACTCCTGATGCTGCCCGAAGGTGCCAACTTTGGCATTGCGTGTCCCGCATTCCCGGGAGCATCGGCCACACAGGCTCCCGCCTCGAATGAAATCCTGTGGCTGGTATATGTCGGTGCAGGTGGCCAGGGTGGAGATTGGAATGAACTCAATATCTGGGCGGACAAAGTCAGCGAGAATACGGAGTATGAGATTTCTGCAGCCGGTGTGAACATGATGTATGGCAAAGCGAAAGCAAACGCTGAAGCTGAACTAGTCATGGTCATCATCCCCTCAATTTTCTTACTCGGATTGATACTGACGATTGGGTTACGCGACTGGCAAGTCGCCGCTGCAACCATCGGTGGCGTCTGTCTAGTGATTGGTGCAGAACTCGGTTTGCTTTCATTGTTCGACTTTGAATTTTCAGTGCTTGACGGGATTGCACTACCGATCATCATGGGGGTAGCTGTCGATGGGGCCTATTGGTACTCAAGATCCTCACGGAATCGAGATGAAGTCAGAAGTATGCTGTTTGTCGCCATGATCACGACGGTTGCTGCGGTATCATTGGCCTTGTTTTCACCCATCCGTGCACAACGCTCTCTTGGGTTGGTAATGGCGATTGGAATCATCTTGGATTGGGTGATGACTCGCTATTTGCTGGAGGATTTTTTCCTAAACCGGCGTAAAGTTCGTGAGGAATACAGTGGAACCACATCGACTGTAAATTCATCCACGGTTTGGGCATGGCCGGCTGCGTTAATCATTTTCGCATCGATCGCTGTCATGGCCCCACCTGGAGTGAATGTCATGGACATTGAGCAATTCCTACCCGAAGACGACCCTGCCTTGGTGGAAATGGAAGAATTGCAGTCTAAGTATGTCTTGGCTTCTAGCACCTTGGCATGGGTCGTAATCGATCTAGATGGGGGAAGTGAAGAGGATTACCAAAAACTCCAGAACTTGCAACTGCAAATCGGACATCACCCCAGTGTCATTTCACTGGAAACTGGGATGTTGAGAACCCCGATGGTGATTGGGATCACGGCGGAAAATGCCACCACTGTTGATCAAGCCGTCGAAGAGGGAGGCGAGACTTTGTTCCTAGACGGTAGTTTAGCGCAACGATTGCAGCATGAGGGAGTAACTTCTGGAGTGGCCATCGCGGTCTTTATCGATGGACAAAACTCTGAAGCCGCCATCCAATTCATGGATGATCTCGATTTGTTGATGGAGCGAAACCAAATCGAAGGTGTGGTTGGAGGTGATTTGCCCACAGGTGCACAAGCCTCGAAAACATTCGAAGAATCTCGGATTACACAGATTCTATCGGCTGGACTGGTGATTTTCATTGTCGCATACTTTGGGTTGCGAGATCCAAAGCAGGCGGCTAGAATTGCCGTAGGGTCCATCGCCATCGGTGCTGCTGTCGATGGGATGGCAACCCTATTTGGAGGCAGAGGAGTCAATACCGCGCTGGCTGTATTGCTGGGCATGGGCTTTGCAGCTGACTATCTCTCACATGCGAGCGCTGATCATCGACCTACACGGTTGGATATGTCGGCACGATGGGGGGCGGCACTCTCCTCCGTCTCGGTCTTTTTCCTACTGTCAATGACAACATTTCCTCCCGCCAAGAATACGGGCCAATTGTTGACAATCAGCATACTTTTCTCTGCCATATTGGCAACCTGCTTGGCCATGGTTCATACCGGTAAAAATACGCACATCAGTGAAGAATAATCAGATGTCAAAGATGACCCTACAGTACCACCCGGGCCCTTCGAAATCAGGGACTTCGGCAAGTCCTGCAATGATTTCGCCTTGAGCAACTGACCGGCATTCCAATGCATGTCGAGTCACAGCCTTGACCTCAATTTCACGCTCAATCATATCCGCATCCACCCACGAAACCTGTGCTAGAAGTTCTTCACCAATCTTGATTTGACAATCCACTAAAAATTGACGATCGACCTCACACTTGTAGAGGACTTCCTCAAGCCATCGGATCAGGGCCAAATCTTCCCTCCCCTCCGTTGCTTCAATCGACCATTGGCTGGTATGACGAAGATGTGTGTCAAGCGATTTTGTCGCAGCATCAGATAGTAAGATGTGCTGTAGACCCAATGCGGCCTCTTCGAACAAACGCGAAGAAGATGGGGCAAAACAGACAATCCCGATATCTGCCGTCGTTGGCAACACCCACCAACTCATCGCCCATCACCCAACCAATCGGCAATGACCTCAGCGGTATGCTCTCCCAATTTCGGCGGCCTTTTGGTCGACTCAGCAGGCGTTTTCGACATGAATCTGAGCGCATTGGCAACGCTATTTTGTCCATCCAAATCCCATAACGCATCACGTGCCACTGCTTGTGCATCACTGAAGGCTTGAGATACCGTTAGAATCGGTGTACAAGGCACACCACTTTTCTTGAATTCTGTAACCCAGTAATTGACTGGATGTTGTACGATGATTTTGGACAGAGTCTCGATGATTTCACTGCGGGCCGCCAAGCGCCCGGAATTCTCCGCAAGTTCCGGTCGCATGAGTTGACTGGCCTTCGTGACCTCACAAACACTCGCGAACTGGGAATCATTGCCACAAGCGAGAATGAACCAATCGTCTTTGGCTTGGAATGCTTGGTAGGGGACGATGTTCGGGTGTGCATGACCCATTCGAGTTGGATCTTCTCCAGAGGCAACCCAATTCTGAGCTTGGTTGACCATCGCCATCAATGCAACATCAAATAGGCTCAAATCGATGATTTGTCCTTCTCCTGTGCGTTCGCGATGGAACAGTGCGGCGAGGATGCCATTGCCTGCCATCATGCCTGTCAAAACATCAATCCAAGCCACACCTACCTTAGCGGGTTCGCCATCGGCATTGCCAGTCACCGACATGATTCCGGTCATGGCCTGAAGTGCGATATCGTATCCCGGTTCTGATGCACGTGGCCCTGTTTGGCCATATCCTGTAATTCTACACAGAATTTTACCGCCAAATTTCTCAGGATAAACACCCCACTTTTCCAACGTACCTGCGCGAAAATTCTCGACTACTACATCGGCACAATCGATTAATTGGTGTAATGTTTGAATCGATTCTTCGGATTTCAAATCAAGAACCATCGATCGCTTTCCACGATTGCATGAATGGAAGTATGCCGCATCATCACCGATGAATGGTGGGCCCCATTTACGTGTATCATCGCCCCACTCGGCTTCGACCTTGACGACATCTGCACCCAAATCAGAGAGCATTTGCGTGGCCCACGGCCCTGCTAAAATTCGACTGAGGTCAAGAATGCGGATGCCGTCAAGTGCACCCATCAGCGATCACTGACCTGCATTTGCCATGCTCGTTCGTCAAGCGAAGCCGAAAGCGTACGACGATCGAGTACTTCCTGGCCTTCCTCAGCAGAGAGGATGGTTTCGCAAGCTGCGTGAGCCAGTGTCGCAGCATCATGCAGAGATGCCCCTTGAGAAAGCGCTGCGGCCATAGCGACTGCTGCGGCATCGTGCAAACCAATGATTTGTCTCGCTTCATCTAGCATGCATGGAATGTGGTGCTCCTCTTCAGCGGTGTACAACCACAAACCGTGCGTCCCTCCGAGAACAACTAGGGCTTCCCAGTGGTACCGTTCGATGAGATCACGCGCGGTATCCAAAGCTGAATCTAGACCCAATCTACGTCGGGTCAATTCCAACCCTCGAATTTCGAATAGAACACAGGTCGCCCCATCTGTACGGTTGAGACCCGTCAATTTCGGATCACAAATGGTCGGGATTCCGTTACCATTCGCTGCTGAAATCAATTGTTGTGCACCTTCATCTGTGATGGCGCCCTTGTTGTAATCAGACAAAATGAGAACTTCTGCGTCAGACAATGATGCCAATGCCGATACTGTCAGACGTTGTGATACCGCAGGTGGCATATCCTCTTGTGGCTCATCGTCAATTTGCAACAGCAATTGATTTTGATCAATCAACGACTCACGTGCACCGTAGACTCGCGTTTTGACCACTGTTTGTCGATTTGCGACCACGCGCAAACCATTGGTTTCAATGCCCTCCTGCTTGAGATTAGAAGCTAGAGTTTGTCCTGCTTCATCGCCACCGATGATTGAGAACAAACGAGCATTCAACCCGAGCGATGTCAACCCTCTCGCGACGTGAGCAGCAGCACCAGCAAACTCCTCAGTCGAAGTGACCTTCACTGCGGGTACTGGGGCGGTCGCATTCAACCGATTGGCCCATCCGTGAACGTATCGATCAAGTACCGAATCGCCGACCAGTGTCACATTCGTCGGCGGCATTTCATCGACGAGAATACGCAAGCGCTTCAGGCGATCTACTTCAGCCTGAATGATTTCATCAAGGACCCACGGCATCGTTCTCGTCTGTCCGAGGCAAAGGCGCTAATTCAACTTCGCCCGTACTACGCCGAGGATTGTTTGATGCTCTTGCTCTGAAATTGCTAGGGAATTTCGCATATTTTCAAGCATATTTTCTTCATCTTCACTGACCTTTCCATCTTCCCATGCGGCTTCCATCGCTGAACAGTAGGCCTTGAGGCGATCGTCGAGTCTGTCACAGACCCAATCGAGTTGAACTTCTCGCGCAGAATCTAGTCCGAGCATGTTTGCGAGTGAATCCAGCATGGCCTGCTCATTTGAATCAACTTCGCCATCTTGCCAAGCCACCTCGAGCATTTGCTTGTACAGTGAACTGTTTTCGGCATCTGGTTTGACGGCATCATCTCTTGCTTGCTTTTCGAGAGGTTCAGTTTGATGTGGTTCCAAACCCAAATACATCGACATGTCATCTAAAATGGCCTGCTCATCCTTGGTGACGATTCCATCCGCCCACGCGGTTCGGACAATGCTATCGTAAATGGCCAAGCGATGTTCAAGAGGCAAATCCCTACCATCGATTGATGAGGTTTGATCTGGCTCGGATTGAATTTGCAGTTGATAGGTTCCAGAGGAATCGATGTTGCGTAACAGATCGAGCAAAGCCGTGGTATGATTGTGAAGAGATTTGACCTCAACTTCCTCGCCCTCAAACTTGACCTTACGCATGTGTAAATCCTCGACGAGTTCACTGGCTGCCCTGCGCCCTTCATTGCTCAATCCATACACGCGACAACGTTGCTTGGCACCCGCAACATGCCGAGTTTCCTCAAGAATGTGGGCTTTCTCTCGAAGCTTTTTGAGCGTCCGAGGAAGATGTTTTCTTGCAATGCCTACAGCTTCCGATACGCCCGCTTGAGTCAATTCGGGACGGCCTTCCCATGGATTGTCGCCCAGTGGAGTGTCCCATAGATGGAGTAAAACACGTTGTTCAACCGTGAGGGTCAGCAACATTCCACCCGTCAAAACGCCACCTCTGGGGGGTCGTGGTTCGTGATGACTCTTAGGTAATTCGCCAGAATGCTGCTTCAGGAGGCGTTGCAATCAAAGGTCGGCAGTTGCGGGGAGATTGCATGGCCGCGAACAGTACAGGGGGTAGCCGCCTCCCTGTTCCCGTAAAACGTGGTGATGTTTGGGTTGTTTTGGGAACCACTGCCAATCGCCTATGGGACAGAGGTTGTTTCGGGAGACCGATTCGTGACGGTGTTCAACTGACCACCGCTGAAGTTCTCTGTGCACATCGTTTGAGAGGGTTACCAATCCCACATGAACAGTGGTTATCAGACGCGTTGTTGGAATGTCCTGATCTGTTGCTTGAATCTGAAATCCTTGGAGCCCTAAGATTTCCTGGGGAGAAAGTCGTCCTCGCTGAGAACCTGAGTGCTGCCAATGCCGTACTTCTTGATCCTCGGTCTTGGGCACTGAGATGGTCAAGAAATGTAAAACCCAAGGAAGCCCTACCTTTGGCAGAAATTCGCTGGGTCAAAGCCAGCGATAGCATCGACTGGGATGAGTTGGCAGAATGGACGGCAAACATCGAAGCAGGTGGAAGAATTCCAGAATTGTTGATTATCGATGATGAACACAGTGTGGTGACCTATCGAAGCACGTTCCATCAACCCAATGGGACTCTTGCAAATCCTTTCAGAGAACTTGACAATGATCAACGCAGAATCATCGCGCATGCTTGGTCAGAATCTCGTGAAACTTCAGAAGGAATCTGGCTAGACATCGAGCCTACAAGATGGCCAATCAGTGGGATTGGAATTCGTCTCGAAGGAGGTATTTGGCTTTCAGAAATCGAAGGGCGTATTGTCAGTCGAATCGTCAACCCAACAATGCCAATTCCATCGGATGAAATCGGCAGAAGGGTCGAACTCCTCTCCGATTTGCTTTCGAAAGGATTGGCGATTCGCTCGGGCTTCAAGTATGGTACGCGTTGGCGTGCTTATACAGGTGCAGTCGGTGGGGAGCATGCACCTTGGCTGATTGTTCCTGTTGAAGAAGCACCAACCAATTGGGGTGAAGTCTGCTTATCGGCTAGACTCGCAGCCAACGTCAACAAATCTTGGCTTTGTGCGTATTCCAATGCAAGCAATGATTGGAGATATCTCGCAATAGAAAGACCACCATCAGATTCACGATGGATGAATCCTGTCAAGCACTAGAACTGTCGAAGATTGCCGAACTCGTCACTGTCGATGTATTCAGGCATGGGTTTGGCCATGATTTGTTCACTAGGCCGTCGAATCGGCATTGCATTTGGCCTCTCACCCTCACTCTTGCGACCGCTGCTGATCACCCAGAAAGCCATCAGCACGGAGATCAATTGAACATTGTTTGCAGGTTCGGCCAACCACATCAGTGCCCCTCCAACACTACCGGGTGGCTCGGCCTGTAGTGTGACATTGAATTCCCCGGCCAGTCCAAACTCATCGTAGAGTTGGACCTTGCCATTTGCAAGCATCCCTGGTGACAACAATCCATTCGGATTGATTTCCAACTGGATTACACTGCCCGGGCCTAGACTTTGCTGAACACCGGTACTGGCAATCCGAGAGAGCGGGCCTTCAATGACGACATCATAAGTCGTATACCCTGCTCCATCAAACGACAATACATGATCAAGAGTAACGATTTCTGTCACATCAATTTGACCTTCCATCACTTCGGGAATCAGGCGATTGCTGACAATGGACCACTCGATTTTGATATCAGTTGCAGGATTCTGAGTTCCACAACCAAGGGTACCTTCGATGTATCCAGTGGTTCCGGGCGTAGCAGATTGAGAAAATGCGAGATAAAATTCCGTGGTTTCACCTGCTGCAAGCATTCTAGCACCAACCAAGGAAACAATACGACCATCTGAACTGGTCAGTTGGGACCAAGGCATGCACTCTTGTTTGGCCGTATAGGCAATCGGTACGTTCTCGTTACCCAAGAGGCGCGTAGGTGTCCTCGGTGGCATAATTTCGGCATGACCTGGGCCGGGGTGCGAGACCGTGATGTCAGTACCACTGCTGTCGACTGAATCAATGGTGACAGTCCAAGGAACCAGTCGTCCATGTCCATCTCGAATTTGGATTCCATCAGCACCGAATGTACCGGAAGTGAAAATGTCGCCTTCGTCATCATCAATCCCATTTTCCAAACTGGCATCTTGATCTGCTTCAATGACTTTCAGGTAAGCATGCTCGGGATCACGATTCACTTCATTATGCTCAAAATCAGCGTGATATCGATCTTCCTGAGTGACCAGTAGACCATGCGCGGGCAAATCTCGATCAAAACCTGAATCAATGCGAGATTCCATCCAAATGTATTCACCGGGTGCTATGGTAAATCGAACCGTTCCTGCATTGGGAACATGAGGTAAAATCGTATACGATTGGTTTTCGGCAACCAATGCACCTACCGTCAAGTCTAGCGGTTCAACCGCACCGATCAAATCCAATGTACCTGAGGTGGGCAATGCTGGAGTTCGACCGTTGCCATTCCAATTGCCACTGGCCATAATGTCCCAAGCACCCACACCACTCCAATCACTGCTGGGAACGTCAGTATGAACGTCATACAAATCGACAGCGCCCATCATGTGGAGCATCTCGTGAATCATCGTACCCAGACCATTCGAAGAAAATGAAGCCATGGTGTATGCACCAATTGACTTCCCACCAACTTCAAACCCGGGTGAGAGTGGGGCGTAATGGCTCCAGATTGCGTTCTGCCCACCTCCATCCTCTTGCGCACCACCGGTGTGGATGACTAACAATCGATCGACCCATCCGTCATTATCGAAATCATACGGAGACATGTCAACATTGTCAAAAGTCTCTGTGAGGGCTTCTTCAACCAAACCGGCGGGACCGCCTGTGCTCGCATCTCCCACATCGCGTTCCGCTCCCGAATCTCTCCCATAGGCTGCCTCCGAATGGTGCGCTGTATGAATGGTCGATTGGATATCCGCTGTCAGTATAGAGCGGCCATTGCTAATTTCCGAAAAATACGTTGCCGCAGAGTTGACACCCATTAGCATCGAATTGGCCCGGTCTGCAGTATTGCTGTCCGCAGGTGAGTCTGGGAATTCGACGATGACCACTAACCAGCGCTCATCGTCCTGCATATCCACAATCTCTGCATCATTGGTCATGATGACCTCTTCACGAATCGCATCAAAAATTGGCATGTACAGATGAGGTTGTCCTGCAAGCCATTGTCCGGCGAGGACAATGGCAATGGCAACGGCAACCCGGACAAGCCGACTCATATTCACTGCGAGAACAGCGTAATCCTTCAAGCCCACGCCTAGAAGATTGCTGAAAACATCACATTAATCGACAAAAACCAGACTCTGTAGTGTAGACTGACGCTCTGAGAAATCGTCGGGCACATCCAGCCAATTGAGTCCTGTCAATTGGCATCCACGTGCTTGGATGGATTGTCGGAAGTTCACTGGTAATGGAGTCCCGTTGCATCCACTGATGATCAATTCGCTGACATCGTTCCTCACAATTGTATCAAGAAGGGCATCTCTAGCATCATCGTCTAAGCACAACGCTTGGGTTTCCACCCAACCAAGGTGATTTGGAGCTGCGGCTGAGGGCACCTTAGGACAAGCCCCTTCACAATGGCACATGGCAAACAATTTTCGATGCAAAATTCCTTCTGCATCGAATACTGATTCTGGAGGGCGAGCAGCGTCTGAAAGAATGGCTTCGGGGGCGCCGCGTACGACGATTTCAGGCAACAAGACAAGCAAGATGGCAAGCGTAAACCAGATGCCATCTAAAGCGGATGGGCCCACCAACCACCAAAGGAACAGAACTGTGCCGTGAACTCGAATTCTGAAAGGGTCCACAGTATCGCTATTCAATAGAGAATACAATCTCGCAAAGGCCAATCCGATTAACGAAATGATCGACAAGAAAATCCACCATGAAATGCCGATGCCGACCTCAAACAATAGCACCGCATCATAACTGGGGTTGATTCCATCAATCCCTCCCAGTTCCCCAGCACTCTCAATCGCAAGGGGATACCCCCAAATCCACCAATATATGGCTGCGACCAGAGCCATTGAGCCGCCTCCGACTGTGACATTTCGAACCCATCTACGCTCACTGGGGAGCAAACCCTCGCGAGAAAACGCCAGGAGTTGGTGAATGGCAAATGGCATCGTAGTAAGTAGGGCCATGAGCGCAATCATTGACCAACGCGTCGCCATCCATCCATGTGGATCATAGATGGTCACCACACCACCTTGTGCAGAGGATGGTAGGGCTGACAACCAACCCTCAAGCAAAGGATCGATTTGAGTCCACCAAATCACAGTTGAAATGCTGAGGATGAACAGTAAGCCTGTACCTCGAGTTGTCAACTCATCGAAGTGTTCACGCAGGGGTTTTTCCGCATCCCGTGAGAGGCGAAGGGGCATACGTCACCCTCACATCATGTCCTTGTGTGTCGGAGGTGTTTTCGCAGCCAAAATTGTACGATACACACCATAAGCAGCCCAAACGCTACAGAAGATCGAGGTGGCCCACAGGTAGACGGCTGCGTCTTCTGAAAGCCAATACAAGCCGAGTAGTGCGAAGCCGACCGAAAGCAAACCTCTGCGCAATCCCTCAGGGTACGCGAGTTGGCGGTCCAAATGTGCGGGCCCTGTCTGATACTTGCGTTCAAGAATTTCCTTCTGAACAATTGACCCCACCAAAAGGGCCGTCAATGTGATGAAAAACCAGGTGATTCCATTTTGCATGACATCTTCTGATATGGCTTTCTGACGCTCAATTTCTAGAGCTTCTGCGTCAACCTCTTGGTCGAATAGGCTCTGATCTCCTGAGGACAGAACTCGAGTACTCTGATCGCTGGTAGAGTTGGTTGCACTTGGAGAATTGATGACAAAGGATAGAGCATTCCAATGGTCATCGGAGTTGGGTGCACCATCGTTGTTGACCATATTGCCAATCACCCAGAATGCAACATCGCCGATATCGGCGGAGGGAGCCGTCCATGTGAATGTCCAAGTTGCAGGTGAAGTGTAATCTGCCTGTGTGATTCCGGATGTGGTTGAGGTTGCTTCCTTGTCTTCTCCACTGTCCTTCTCTGGACGAATCAGTTGGTCGTCATCCCATGAGAATGTGCCAACACCTTCTGTGGACAGGAAGAAGCCACCACCAGGGTTGGACGCATGCTCCAAAGAAAGAGTCATGGTGTACGCTTGATCGACTTGGTAAGCATGAGGTGCACCGGTCAATTTGACCAATGTTCCCGTGTTGGGTGAAGACGCATGGCAGGTACACCCTGCTCTCCAAGTCGGATCCCCTGTACCGTCATCATTGGTATCAGATGGAGGACCCAAGTGCATGGCCATACCGGGGCCTGCCATCAACAGCAAGAGTGAGACAAGGAGTGTCAGCCGGAGTGAATAGCGTGACATGCTGAACCCTCTGTTGCCGTCGACCCGTCGTCCATCCTTAACGGTTGCTTCACTGTAGTGCCCTAAGGGGCACACAGTGGGCGAGTTCAAAGTTCCTTGATGGCAGAATTCAATTCGTTCATCATCTTCTTTCCGTCTCCAAAGAGCATCATTGTCTTGTCCTCATAGAACAAGTCGTTGTCGACTCCTGCATACCCAACGGATAGGCTGCGCTTGATGATGACCACCACTCGTGCCTTGTCAGCATCGATGATTGGCATTCCACCCAGTGGACCCTCGCCACTTCGTGCAACGGGGTTGACCGTGTCATTGGCCCCAATCACGAGCGCGACGTCGCATTCCGGTAGTTCAGAGTTGATCTCATCCATCTCAATCAGCTGCTCATAGGGAACGTTGGCTTCAGCCAGTAGGACGTTCATGTGACCGGGCATCCGACCCGCGACCGGGTGAATTCCGTAACTGACCTCAACTCCCTCCGCTTCAAGCAAATCAGCGAATTCCTTGACTGCGTGTTGTGCTTGACTGACCGCCATTCCATAACCGGGGATGATGACACATTTGCTGATGCCATCACAGACCATAGCGACTTCTTCTGGATCGCTACCAACCTTGGTTCGCGTGACGGTTTCTTTGCCGCCACCGCCGAACGATTTGAACAGCACCGCCGAAAGTGTACGGTTCATCGCTTTGCACATGATGAAAGTCAAAATTAGACCCGCTGCACCAACCATCGAACCGGCAATAATCAGCACATTGTTTCCAATGACGAATCCAGTGAAGGCCGCAGCAATTCCAGACATTGAATTGAGTAGACTGACCACGACAGGCATGTCGGCACCACCGATTGGCAATACAAACAGAACACCAAGCAGTGATGAGGTGCCGACCAAGTAGTACACGTATTCCTTCTCAGAGGGGTTCTGAATTGTCAATACGATGAGTGCCAAAGATGCAATGAGGAGTGCTCCTTTGACAAAATTCAACCAAGGTGGACCCCAAGTAGGGAAGTTGACCCACTTACGACGGCCACGGTCATCCTTCTTGGTGAATGGAATGTAGAATCCGCCCATCAACTTGCCCATGGCCATGAGGCTACCCGTCAAAGTGAGCCAACCGACGAGACCAGAAAGACCGATGGCAATCCAAGTGGCATAGAGTTCAACGCCTGCATTTGGAATATCGTCTTTGTAGAGGCGATCCAAGACTTCGGAGAACCCGACAAGAGCCGATGCACCGCCCCCAAATCCATTGAACAAAGCCACCAGTTCAGGCATCCCTGTCATTTCGACACGAATGGCAAGCCAAGCACCGATGACAGTACCGATGATTAGACCGCCTGCAATCAGCTCGAGTCCAATCAGGCCATCCGAGTACAGTTTCGCCATGGTGACCAATATGGCAAGAAGCATACCATATGCGCCAAGGCGGTTGCCCTGTGGCGCAGTACGTGGACTCGACAATCGCTTAATTCCGAG
>CEVN01007439.1_pt1 | contig 13101 bp, 15 predicted proteins | sample 427041 | NCBI WGS metagenome assembly CEVN01 (sample SAMEA2623463, study PRJEB7988) | marine metagenome | biome: marine biome (ENVO:00000447); feature: surface water layer (ENVO:00002042); material: "saline water (ENVO:00002010), including plankton (ENVO:xxxxxxxx)" | depth 5 m
CTTGCGCTTGCAGCGTCTGTGCGAGCGTCAAATTTTCTTTGCAGTTCGTTAAACGATTGGCCTCTACGGGCTGTATACATATCTTCTGCTTGACGACGGGAAGCGTCAGAAGCTAAAAGCTGATTAACAATCGCTTCTTCGTCGCTGTCAAACTGGGCACCAGCCCTAGTACGTTCAGCGTCCAAGAAACTTGTTAGATCGTTGTAACGTCCTTGAGCGTAACCACGATTAGTTTCTGCTAACTGTTCTGCTAATCCCATGCCGCCTTCGGCTTGTGCACCTGCAGGGAACATTTGGTCAAACAAAGCCTGCATTCGAGCAGCTTCTTGTTCTTCAAAATTTCTTATAGCTTTCTCGTACTCTGGTCTTCCTGGCCCATACATTTCACCGTCAGCGTCAGGAGAAGAACTTTTGCTGCTCCCTCCTCTTTCGGGAACTAAAGTGCCTGCTTCTTTACGAGCAATAGCATCTCTCAAAGCTTCCAAAGTCGAGTTATCAGTATCCCCCGAGCCATACGGGCTATAAGCCCCAGACGTAACCTCAGGAGGAACAACAATGTCATTCAAACGATTAATCTGACCACCCATCAAATAATCAGCAAGAGCTTCTTTCTCCGCTGCACTTGGATCTTTCTTATTCATCAACATTTGAACGTAATCATTATCTGAAAGATTCAAATTACTTAAAGCAGGATCCTGTAAAGGAGGCTCAGAACCACTCGGAATATTTATGTTGCTTAAAGCGTTATTGACACCACGAAAATTACGAGCAACTGTCCCTGCAGGACTAGTGACCAAAGACTGAACAGCGTTACCAACAGGACTAAGAGCACCTTTTAACGCTCTGTCCATATCAGCTAAAGCTTGAGCTTCGCTACTCGCAGGCCCAAGATTCTGCCCAGTTAGCCTATTCTTACGTTGCAACGGTTGATTCACAATAACTCCTAGCCCATAGCCCGAATCTGCTGGGCAATACTCGCCCTCAACTCATTCGGATCAGAAACATTTGCCGTAGTAGCAGCAACATTCAAAGCATCAGCAATCGCATCAGCATCAACATTTCGGTAATACTGCTGCTCCTGAGCCAAATCCCCACCAATATCAAGACGCTGAGAAGACAAATCATGCTGACGAAGCATGTCCCCAATCGCCCTCAACTGATCAGACTCATACTCCCCCAGCGTGCGATCCCTAATTCCACTATTAACAATGCCACGCTGATTCAACCTGTCCCAAATAGGACGCTCCCCACGAATACGATTCCTCTCGGCTGTATCCAAACCATAAGCTAACTGTTGACCCAGAAGCTCACGGTTATATTGATTGCCGCTCAAAGCGTCAATCAAATTGAAGTAATACTCATCAGCCGCAGACGTACCAAACGTACCAATATTGGTATTACCCACAGAAGGCTGTGCGTAATACCCACTCGGATCAGAGGATACAACCGAGTTAGGAGCATTCGTAGAAGCAGCGCTAGACAAAGCCGCCGACTCAGGAGTAACCGTCCCACCTCGTGGAAACGGATCAAGAGAAGCAGCGTCGATAGTCGCCCAATCCGCAGTTTTAGGAGTAGGAGTTACCCCAAAAGAACCATGATCGGCAGCAGCATAACCACTCTGGTTACGTGCTGCCCGAGACTCGGCACGACTAGGACCACCAACTCCGTACTCTTTACGGTTGTACATGACTTCAGGATTAAGAGTAACCCCTCTATTTTTTTTGCTTTTGCCAGGAACTGGCATGTGATCAAGCAACCTGAAAGCCATGATTCCTCCTATATTTAATCCTCAGTCGTCCCACATTTGTCACAGTCACCTGTGCATTGATTCGCTTCAAGATTGGCAATGTGAACCCGCATCAAAGCAATTTCCCATTCCAACTTGCCACGCTCACTCAAAGAATCAATAACTTCTTCGATACCTACGTCAGCACTCATGCTGGATCAGGTGCCTCAACATCTGGAGCACCTTCAGGAGGCGGAGGCCCTACAAGAGCATTAACCTCAGCTTCGCTTAAACCAAGATCGAAAAGCTTCTGACGACCAGCAGCAGCATCAGCTTGCTCTTGCGCCATAACAGCAGCCTGCTCTTCAGCAAGAGCAATATTCGCATCCCGTTGAGCGTACTCCTCCTCAGTTAGCTCACGTTCTGTTGTCTCACCAGTAGCACAATCGTGAATTGTGCACATTATGGGTGGTTCTCTTAAAGGCATATTGATTCCTTATTCATTAACTTGCAAGTTCCCATTACAACCTCTAAACACAAAAAAATCTCCGATAAAATTGTAGGCAGATCCAATAGTTATGCTGTCTATGTACGGGCCAGCGGAGCAACCCCCAGAACCTATGCCCCAAGCACCCCAATCAGCGGTAGGAGCAGCAGTAGAATTATCCAGTTGTTGATCGGTTACCATCCCAAGGTGGTAATGCCACGGATAATAAGCAGATTGGTTTGGGAAATGATTTTCAAACCATCCCGTAACCCATGCTTGACGGCGACGGGAATTGGAAGGAACCGAGTTTCCATCAATATCGGTTACAGTTGTTCCCCAGTTATAGTTACTGAACTGTGATCCCCCAACTGCATAACCAACTTGTTGATAAGTTGTGCTATAGCTGTAGTCACGGCTTGTGCCTGCCCATGTATTTGGACTTATCGAAGTATAATTTTGTGCGCTCTGATAATCGTATACAAAGTCGTTAGAACTCATATAATTGCCGTGGAAATACATATTGCTGCTACCTAAAACATTTTGGGAAGTTTGAAACTGCAATTTGAACAAAATGCGGTAAACAGGAGCGTTACTGTAATCAAGTATGGTTTGGCTACCAGCAGTGTTAGTTGCATATTGGCTGTTAAGATTTGAAAAAGTTAATGAAGAAGTCGGATTGTTCATCGCGACATGGGCTTCAAGAACCCAAGGTTGATCAGCCATAATTAAGTCCAGTCATTATTTCTTTGGACTTGATCAGTCCAACCCTCACCGTAAACAGTCAAACTTGAATAGATACCCAAAGTTTTAGGTGTGCCAGCAGAATCCCAACCTGCCCCTATCCGAATGCTGTTCATAGGCGACATTGCTACTGCCGCTGAAGCAGAATTTTGGGCATCTAACTTTGTGCATCCACTCCAACCAGAAGCAGAATAAGATGAGCCTGTCGACGAAGAGTATGGGCTCGTTCCGCTGCCTTTCCAAAAGATTTGTTTTGACTGGTTGTTTCCAGGCTGCACAACTATGCCTTCTATGGTGAAACGTTCAGAGAAATCAGAGTTGCCGCTGTGATAATACTGTCTGCCAATTTCCCCATAAGGAGTCACCGAATAACTTTGATGTGCACAACCAATAGTAGTCTGCCAGTTAGCAGAATTTGCCGCCTGGTAACACTGCATGTTTCTGTATTTCATAGCAGAAGCGTTAGGACCTCCAGTCCAAGCGCCTTGCATCCCAATACTTACTCCTTGCTGCCATGCTCCTGAACCAACATTAGTGGTTCCATTACCAGTATGATCAATCATTCCGCTAAACACGATACGCAACACCGCATAATCGGTATTGATATTTGTAAGTTCCAGAAACTGTGTAGTCGAATTATTCGTTTCAACAGTACCCAACTGATAAAATTTACTCTTAACAGCCATTATTTAGGCCTTCTTCCAAAAACGGTAAAACCTTGGTAACCGCTACTTCCATTGCCGTACCCAGTTTGGACATAAATGCTATCTATCGGCTGGCTTACGTTGATACTTCCGCCACCTTGTTGGCACGTAACGTAACTTGTGGCGCTACCGTTTGTGTAACCGCCTCGACCATGCCAACTCTTAATATTTGAACTGCTACTAAAGTTCGATAGATAAAGAAAATAGCCATGACCATAGCTGCTATAACCACATGGATAGTTGTAAGCGTAACTGCCGTTATTTGTGCTGCTACTAGAACCACTCGAATAACCTGAGTAGTAGTACGATTGATGCATAGCATTGGTTTGCTGGGTTTGCCCTGCGGTAGCCCAAGTAAATGACCACCAAGTAGTCCAAGTTGATTGGTTACTTGCCTTAAACCAGATTTCTAAATCGTGGTATTTCTGCCCAATAGTGCTATGTAAACCTGTGATCCAATAGTTGTTGTTGCCGCTGCCATAAGTAATTGCTTCACCAAAAGCCACAGGGTTCTGTGCTTCAGAAGAAGCAACAGCCCCAAGACTCATTCGTGAAGCAGTAGTTACACCAGCCATTAGCTCAGAAGTCCTGCCGCAATCCAAGTATCAGTCGCACACTTCGTCAAAACAGCTTGACCGTACTGACCAGTAATGTTCAACGCACTGTTGTACGAGTAGATGGTTACACCAGCGCCAGCAGTCAAAGTTGTTTGACCTGCCCCATATTGGACAACATTGATTGTTGTCCCAATGTCATAGTTGACGCTCGAACTTGGCGGCACCGTTACGGTGTTCGCCGCAGCGTTCGTCATCTTAATAAGCTTGCCAGCGTCACCAGCAGCCAACGTATACGCAGTACCTGTCTGCTCGTTAATCGTGAATACGTCAGTACCAGCTAGCTCTGCGTAACTCAAAGAGTTCCACGCAGTAGCGCCGTCACCAATCTTGTACTTGTATCCGTCAGTTTCTAACCCAAGCTCACCAAGAGCGAGCGTAGGGTTAGCAGTAGTCCAGTTGCTGCTGGAGTCTCGTCGAAGTTGTATTTGTACAGCCATTTATATTCCTTGTGCGTTTCCACCAGTAGCCGTAGCTCCGATGCCTCCATAGTTAGTTGCCGCTTCGCCCCCGTCAAGGTTATTGACAGAAGTTCCGTGAGGACCTGTCGGTCCCGTGGGACCTCGTAGCCCGCCGTAAGCCAGCGAACTCCAAGCCGTAGTACCGTCACCTATCTTCAAGGTCATGGCTTGTTCGCCACCACCAGCGTCAGTTTGGATTGCCAGTTCGCCGTCAGCTAAGACAGGATCAGCAGCAACCCACTGAGCGTAGGTTCCTCTACGAAATTGAATCTGAATAGGCACTACGTTGGCCCTCCTGCGTCAATAGGTGTGACGCCTCCATAATCTCCATTTGTATTTGAATCAGCAACACCACCATTTACGGTTCCCGCTGCTTGACCTGCTGGACCCGTACTTCCCGTGGGGCCCGTGGGCCCTGTCGGCCCAGGGGGCCCTCCAGGTGGGCCAATCGGCCCAGTCGGACCAGTTGGCCCCGTCGATCCCTGTGGCCCATTCGGGCCAATCAAACTAAATCCAACAGGCCAAGCGCCGTTGGCTTTTGGCCCAAAGAAATAGTTATTGGATACATTCAAATAGAAGTCACCGTCAACGCCAGTAACGTTTTGTGGATCACCTACTCCGTTAAGAACAGTTGCACCTGCTGGACCAGTCGGACCAGAAGGTCCTTGAGGTCCTGCCGCTCCTGCTGGGCCAGGACCGCCAGCAGTACCAGCTTGAGATATTACTTGCCAATAACTGCTGCCCGAAGTTGGGGTATTACCTTGATTAGCTGATCTGCAAACATATGACCCGTTGTTATATTCAACAACGTCGCCAACTGAATAGGACACGCCAGAAGACCACGTTCCCTGATAACGGAAACCGTCAGCATAGGAAATGAGGTTGGTGCCCCCACCTACGTCACTGGTATACGTGGTACCTGTTGCCATTATTCAAGCGCCCCCACACGATTTTCAAGATCTTGAACTACAGCCACGAGCGCAGATACAACTGACTGATGCCGCCACGTTTGCGGCAAATCAGTCGAGTCATAAGAAACCCAATCAGGAGCCACAGCCGCAACTTCTTCAGCAATAAACCCAGTTTCAGGAGTTTGATTCTGATAATCAATTCCCGAAGCTGTAGAAACAGCAGCATCCCACTTGAATGTTCGTGGAGTTAATGCCGCAATCTTTGTTTTAGCAGCAGCTAAATCAACATCAGTAATATCTTCTTTGTATCGTTCCGAAGAAGAAACAATCCCCAACTGGTTAGAACCAGTCGTTGTGATACCAGCACTTGTCGTTGATGCAAGCGTCGGCCAACCAGCCGCCGCACGCAAATCCAAATTGCCTGAAGATTCTGCAATCGTCAAATGAGCAGTATCGTTATGAACAAACTGAAACCCAGGAAGATTCGTAGTAGGAAGATTGTCTTTCCACTGAATGTAATCTTGATTAAGGCTGTACTCATCACCGAAATACAACGTCGCAGTTTGGAAACGGCTACCCACACGAATCTCTCCACCACAATCAATGTTGGAATAGATATTCGCCCAGTTCACATTTAAGCGTGTACCTTCACCAAGCAAATAATCACTTGAAGTTCCAGGCACGCTTTCGTTGTATCCCGTGTAGCCAATAATGTCTCCACGGATTGCCATAGAACCATTAATAACTAAACGATATTCGGAAGCAGGACGGCCATCATATGGCCCTGTGTACCCTTCCCCAGCACGACGAGAGTACACCGAATAACGGTGACTCTCAGACAAATAGTTGCCAGCATAAGCACCGCTAGCTATATCTGAACCATAAGAAAGCTGATGCGTGTTATTGCCAGGACCAGCACTCGTGAAGTTCGCTCGGTAGTTTAAGTCTTTTAAGAAACTCCCAGCAGTCTGAGCATTAATATCAGTACCAGTGCTCAAACCAATAACGCTATGTTGAGTGCTATTCAAATACAGATGATCTGTCGCCCCAAGAGAAACAGTTCCTGTGCTGGACAAAGTTCCAGTTGAACTATAAGAACCTGCTGTGAGAGCACCATTAACAGCAAGATCACCACTAATTGTTCCACCAGCACCCTGAATTACCCCAGGATAAGTAGCTGTTTGCCCAGGAACACCTTCTAACCAGTTCTTCAAATACGTCCAGTTAGTGTTGTGCTCACTAGCAACAATAGCGTTACCTGCCACAGCTACATTCGGTGCAGTAAAAGTTGCCATTAACGCAATCTCCTATGTAGATAAGTAAATGCCATAGCGTTTACTTCCCAAGCCTCATCATTAATGGGACCTTCGACCTTCATTTGTATAGCCTTCGCTGTCCCAAGTGTAGGCAAACGTTCAATTTGAGTAATGTTTGTGTTCGGCTCACCAGCCCAAACACCAGAATCCCAAACACCTGTACCACCAGTAGGCCCAGGCCCAGAAGCCCAAGTCGAAGAAACCGCACCACTTGTTTGAACACCAAACGGCATAGACTTCTTTGTCGTAGCCCCATCGTAATCCACATACAACTTTGCGGTTAAAGCAACAGTCGAATCAGACGACGTAACAATACGAGGCTTCCCCCAACGTTTACGAACAATAGGATTCTTACCCACCAACCAACTAGTCGTATAAAAACTAGTTATATGAGAAGTTTCAGTCCCATAAAAATCGCTTTGACGTTCTTGCTCCATTTCAATAACACGACCTGCATTAATTAAACAAGCACCTAAAAGAGTTTGTTGATCATTAGGTGGAGCAAACGTCATCATCACGTTTGCATCAATATCTGTCATAGTCCAAGCCCCACCAGAACCAAGAGTTGGATCATAAACAAGAACACGACGAGTCGTAAGAAGCTCAGAAGTATCAGACCAATCAACAGAAACATACAAACGATTTTGATACCAAGTCAGTTGCGGAGGATTAGTAAATTGCAACCTGCCATCATCAATGGCTGGCTGCAACTTCTCGAAAACCCACACAAACCTTTCCCCGTTGTATACCCAAACTCCTTGACGGTCATACCAAAAGAACACGCCATACGGAGTAGACACTGGCGACGACATAGATACAGAACCAACATCTTGACTTAAAGGCACCATCTGAAACGATTCAGTACTGTTGCCAAATAACGCATGCACGCTGTTGGTTTTGAATATAAGCAGTCGATCAGCGTAAGGAACTAAAGCTGACACTATGTCGCCTCGTTCCCCAGCATTCACATCTATATAGTCATAGTCTTGCCATGACTCTGGATCATCGATCTTTGACCAGCGCACACGATTCTTATATTCGGTGCCGCTTTCTTTAGTGTGACCTACCCACGCAAAGTTATTCCAATGACAGGTGTACTTCGCTATCGGGTAGTTTCCTGCTGAACCATTAATGTTCGACGCAAGGTTTGAAGCAGTAGTGCCGTCATAAACAAACGAAGCAGCGTCACCAGACACTCCATAAAATTTGTTGTTTGTTGTTTGACCATACAAACGGTCACCATCAGTAACAGAAACACCATTTAACGTTGTGAAATCCCCAGAACCACCATTTGCTGATTCTGCGACAGTGGTTCCATATGAACAAATAACTCGGGCTGTTCCCCCATCTGGGGTGAACTGCCCTAAACCAGTAACGTTGCCTTGCAGCGCAGTGGTATTTCTTTTTACGACACCTAAACGCATTTTGATGCCGCCCCGAGGGTCAACATCAACGTTTAACATTTCAGGGCTTTCATTAGGAGCTAAATTGAATTGGTCGGAACGCAAGTTCAAGCCGCCACTAAAGTCTTCTAGCATTTCAAGTTTGAAGCCAGACCGTTTCGACATGCTTACTCCCAGCTATATCGGAGTCGGTCAGGCATAGCGCTCTGCGAACGCCATCTAGAAGCATTTCTGTTATTCAAAACAAGAGGTTGTGGAGCAGGCACATCTAAGTGACGTGCTCGCAAGTTATCTAACTCTCTCATAAAGCTGTTCATGTACGAAGCAGCCATATCTAAATCTTCTTGCTGCTCATATGCACGACTAATGCCATATGTCGCAATAACAACATGGAAAGGTTCAGGAAAGTCAGAAGGAGATACTGAATCTAAAGACCCTGCTCCAAACGCTGAAGGGTTTTTGTATCCTCTCACATATAACGTTTGAGCAGAAGATGGAGTTGGATACAACCTTACGCTGTCAGCCCAAAAACTCCAGTAGTAAACATCCCCTGTGCTTGCCGAGTTCAATGGGTAAACAATGTCACCGTCATCTCGACCTAAGAATGTGAGCACATGGTCGTCTGTGCGAATCGCTTGAACTTCTCTTAGCCCATTAGTAACAGAGGCACCAACGGTAGCAAGTGTGTAGTCAGAGGTAGAAGAAACTGTGTCAAATGTGGTGGAAACTTCATACCAAGGCCAGCGTTTTTCACTGTAAACAACTTGATCGTAGCCTTCCCCTAAGAAGCGGTTCAATATGTCATCAGAGATATCACTGCTGTCAATTTCAACAATGCTTCTGATGTAAGCACGCATGTCGCCTATGTTCACCGCTACTCCTTATGGAAAGAGCATAAGCTCTGCCCCTCAGGGGGCCGAGCTTTGCAGGGTTCACCAGCTTTCGTAGTAGCAGAACAAGAAGATTGTGGTTCTTCATGTGGAAGATCAGCGTGAACTGTTCTCACGTTTCGCCCACCAAAGTATCGATCACGGGAAACAGGCTGCGAATAACCTTCGCCTGGATCTCCGTATGCTCTTCGGTTTGTTCCGTACCCTATTGCTAGTTCTCTACCCATAAATCCTCAGAATACTGGATGGGGTGAGGGCAAAGCGCCCTCACCCCATCATTGTGGAGCTATTAGGCAGTTGCGCCTGTTAGCTTACCTTGTCGCCCACGGTTGGAGCAGGTTAGCTGTCCATAGCAAAGGATCTGTGAGAACACAGCATCCTGGTTTGTAGGACGCACGAACGGAGTTGGCTTAAACCAAACATCCGAGTGCCGTACCAGTTGGAGGTACTTGGTGTTCAGGAAGTAAACAACTCCTGAAGCGTTAGCACCATCAAATGTTACGGGCGCACCCTTGAACATGAGGTTCTGGAACCCAGCGTCTGCCATGTCGGTATCTGTATACCGAATGTTTGACGTAAGAAGGGTTTCATACTTCTCATAAAGCGTTTGAGTCGTAAGAATGATCGTTGGTTGATCATTTCCAACTGAAACGTTGTTGTACATGGTTGCCATTGCAGCAGTGGTTAGTGCGCCACCGACTGCAGTTTCGCTGGAAGTCCACCATTCATTAACGCTGGCTGCAGCACTTGGGTCAATTCCGCCAAGTGTGTTAGCGGTAAGAGTTGAGCCATCGACAATGTGAGCGATGCCTTCCCAGTCTTTGCCGCTATTGCCAGTGCCGTCTGCGTGGAACATGGTGTTCATGTTCTCGATGATGGTTTCTTGCGTTTGGAAGATTTTGCCTTCGAGAAGGTCAATGATTTGAGCTTCGCCGTTGTTTTTGGCTTCTTCCATGCCGTTGATTGTTACGGTGGCAGCGTACTGTCCCCAGTCGTATTCAGCAGCCGAGATGCCTGTCTGAGCAGTCGTGGAAATAGTGTCGGTGCCGCTGTACGAACCAGCGGTGTCATTCACGCCATAGATAACTGGTACAACGATCTTTGCACCACCCGAAACTGTTCGCATTGTTGACGAGTTTGTCAACGCATAGAAGAGCGGACGGGCACTGAAAATATTGTCAACCAGCTTAGGGACGTAGTTATTGAGAGTCGTAGTCAGAATCTCATCGAAATTGCTGTTCCCAGCCATTTGTTATTTCTCCTAAAAGGTTAAGTGCTTAATTGCTTTTTTGCCAATTCAAACGCTTCCCTGATACTGCCAGCCTTACCTTCAGGCTTTGGTTGGGTTCCCGATTGGGTTGACCCACCTGGAGTAACAACAGCCGCCTCACGTTTCTGATTCATAATTTCCTGTTCTTTCTGCAGTTTGTCCGCTGTTGTTTTAACGTCGTTAAATTGCCAGTGGGCGTATGCCGCTTCAAGATTAGGTATTTGATTCTTTAACGCATGGTTGAGAAGTTCGCGAGAATCAAATTCTCCGTACCTCTCTTGCAGCTTTTGGACCTCGTTTTCTATAGCGGTTTGACGTGCTGCTGCTTCTTGCTTTTCGATTTTCTGCTCTAGATGAGCCAATCTTTTAGCTGTGGGGTCTTCCTCTTCCCACACATCGGGTTCCTCTGCGGTAACAGAAGGAGTGTCCAAATCAAAAGATCTAGCTAAAACCTTTAATGTTTCTTCTGGGTTTGATTCTAAAGCGGATACAATCGCTTCGGCTTGTTGCAAGCGTTCACGTTCTGCAGATATCTCCTGCGTTTTACGGGTGTAATCCGCTTGACGCTGATATCCGTTCAAAAGTTCACTTTCGGGTATCTGCATTTCCTCGCCGTCCACCTTTACGGTGTACATTGGCTCGTCTACAGCAGGTCCTTCATCAACTTCAATATGGTCTGAAGCTTCAAGATTGTCCACAGGTTCTGTGGATTCCGTCATAACTTCTGTTTCTTCGGGCACTAGCCCCTCCTAGGAGTCTTCAATGAGTTGCTCCTATAAGAATATAGCCGTGTCCCATTTACAAAGCAGGGAGTTCCATTCCCATTTGTCCTTGCAACTGGGCTAGAAGCTCTGGTGGGACTCCACCAGTCGGCGCAAAAGCGCCTCCTTCTGCTGGAGGCATAGGTGCTCCCCCCATCATGGGAGGCATACCTGCCGCAGCAGGGTCTTCTGGCGGAAGTTGTTCTTCTTCCGCCATTGTTTGCTGATCTGGTTGTTGAATCAGGAACTTTTCGGGGTCTTTGATCCCGAAACCTGATTCCAACACATGAACAGCGAGCGCTTGGGGGTCGATAACCGTTCCCACAAGTGGGGCCACAGCATTCATCAAACTGATTGCCTGCTGCTTCCGAATGGTGTCGTTCATAGGCTGAGTTGAGCCTGCCTGAACTGAAAAATCGTATTCCCCTATGATGTCTTCACGGGAATATTCAATAAAGAGATCTTGTCCTTTACCTGAAACCCGAGCCATGTGTTCACCAGTCATGAACTGTTGCATGAGTTGAATCACACGACGAGCGACTGCCGAAATTGCTATTTCAACAATCGCTAATTTGTCCGCAGCCCTAGCATTTTGAGCATCTGCAATAATGCTGGCTTCTGTAGCAGTACGCCGTATTTCAGGCATAGCACCACGGGCATATTCAGATATGCCGCTGACTGTATTAATGTCGTTTTCAATAATATTTGAATAGTTGTAAATCTCTGGACTCACGGGGACTTGAGGCATCGGAACAACAACGTCCTGAAGCGGCTTGTTTTCGTCCACAACGGGGACCAACCGACCATCCTCGTCGGATTCGAGGGCTTCTCTGCCTTCAGGACCGAAAGAGCGTTCATGGTAGAGATATTTTCTCGCATACCGTTTTCTGTCGTTCATAAGTTGCGAACGAGTTTTATCTAACTCAAGTTGCAACGACTCGATTGATTCTAAATCACCGATTGGATAGAAACGGTCGGGAACGTCGTAATTGCGAAGCATTACGAACGGCTGTCCATACGGATAAGGCATGGCGAGAGGGTCAATAAGAAACTCAGAAGAGTTTTCTGCATACACAGCTAACGTATTAGCGGAAATATCGTAGTACTCCCAGATAGTTACTTGATCACCTAGGAATTGGTTCCGATTATCTTCATAATCGTAGCCATCAACACTGTTGTATCCGCCATCGGCTGAAAGACGTTTCCTCGCAGAAGGTTTATACCTTGGATCTGCTTGAGCTTCTTCTAATGGACGCACAATTCTTTGTGCGATCCATTTAGCGTCTTCCATGCAAGTAGCTGCTGGGTCAACAAACACATCAAAGGGCGATATACGTTCCACAAACGGTTGGTCTTCAACGACACGCATAATGGTTGAAGGAATGTTCGCCATGAGGTCTTCATCGGTTGGTAAATCACCTGCTAAATCAGGCGATTCCATCGCAAATTGATCTACTTCATCAATAGCTTGAGCGATTAAATCATCACGTTCAGCTTCAGTAACTGATTGCTCTTGTTCAACAAATTTCCAGCCAACCTTTACCCAGCCATGACCAAAGATAAGAAAATCTTTGACCGCAGTACGGAAAGGGGTACGGAAATCGTGATGTTTCCAAAGATAGTTAGCCACAGCTTCAACGAACGCTGCACGATCATTGTTTTCTGGGTCTGTGGCTTGAACCACAATCTTTGGGTAATTAACAGCCACACTTGGCGCTATCACGTTAATAGTGCTAAACGCCAAGTTGACAGCAATTAGATCATGTTTGGTTGAAGTTGTAGACGGCCAGTGTTTTCCACGGTACAAGTCGGAAAGC
>CEVN01023061.1_pt1 | contig 13091 bp, 12 predicted proteins | sample 427041 | NCBI WGS metagenome assembly CEVN01 (sample SAMEA2623463, study PRJEB7988) | marine metagenome | biome: marine biome (ENVO:00000447); feature: surface water layer (ENVO:00002042); material: "saline water (ENVO:00002010), including plankton (ENVO:xxxxxxxx)" | depth 5 m
AATATCCAACACTTCACTATACTGGTATGGCTCTGATGGCGATATAATCTATCTATGGGAAGAAACATTCGCCTACCAAGGTGATTTAGTAAGCGCAAGCACTTGGACTGAATTTTCCAATAATGGTGGTAATTATTCATTGAATCAAGAACAGCATACCTTGTATAGTTACGATAGCCAAGGCAGAGAGATTCTCACAAATACCTCACATGGAGAATCATCCTATACTGTTGAATCCACCTATGATGACAGTGGAAATTTAGCTAAGGTTGATTCATCGACTAATGGTGAACTGAGTAGTTCTATTGAATATGAATACGACGCAACCAATGTTTTGACTTCTGAAACATTGACTAATATTTATGGTTCAAGTCAATTTTCAAAGACGACAAATTACTCCTATGATGACTCTGGAAAATTAGTTTCCAAAGAACAGTATGATGGACCAAATAATTGGACTATTTATTGGAATTATACCTACGATGAAAGAGGAAACAAAATCATAGAGGAGTATTCTAGAACCGGGAACTCGTGGGGGACAATTACGACTTTTACTTGGAATTATGGCAATGAAAATGCGGGCATATCGCCAGATGTAGGCTCTTCAGCAGAAGAATCCACATCGAACACATGGTTGGTTTTGTTATTGATTATCTTGATTTTAGCTACGGCATACATGGTTTTCACTCGTAGTAAAGTCGATGCTGTGAGGACTCTTACCGATATTGATACTGACAAGATTGTCGAAGAAATATTAGAGGAAGAATAGATTTCTAAAATCTAAAGAGGCTCAATTTGTAACGAAGTAGAGGCAATGATTGTCCTCTAGTCCGTGAAGATCGATTTGTTCTTCGATATTCAGACCAGCATCTTCGAGTTGCTCTCGTACTTTTCTGAAAACCTCCTTTTCTCCACCTTCGTTGAACCGTTCTGATGCGGCCTTCAGAGATAGCAAGCCTTTACCACCAGGCTTCAGGAATCGCTTTACGGCCTTAATGAAAATTTCAGTTTGTCCAGCCTGTGAAACATCTTGCAGTAACCAGTCTACCTTTTTGGATACAATAATCCCCCATGCTGCATGCTTTCTAGCATCGCCTAGGACAGGAACTAGACCTGGCCTTAGCGTAGATAGATGAACTAAATCTCTCAAGCAGCGAGGAGAAAGGTCGACAGCAATTATTCTACCATCCTTCTCGTTGTTAGCACCACAAACATGGTCATGCAGGTGTGAAATTGAGGTGCCGTGACCTGCTCCTAGGTACAGGCACGTATCGCCTTCATTGGGCAGAAGATCGTATTGGCTTTGCCTAGAACGAGAAAGTCCTGCTCCTAACTTAGAGCGAGTAGGGTCCCATCTACGATATTCTTCACCACGGAATTTACGCAGCGATTCTCCATACTGGGAATGCTTAGGTACAGCATTCAGAGTCCAAATAGAACGGCCATCAATTATGACAGCCCAGGAAAGACGGCGCTTCTTAGCCATAGTCTCACCTTTGTCGAGGCTTCGAATTTTCAGTACGGATGACTTCTACTCTAGCAGCAACAGCATCGACCGCTTCTTGGCCCCATACTTCGCCCCCATATTCATCGCATCTTGCAGCAATGCTTGCCTTTGCTGCAACTGTCCTAGCGATTTTACCTCTTACCCATTTAGGGGAGCGAGAAATCCATGGGTGCATGAAAATATGACCGTGTTTAGGGGATGGTGCACCGGTTTTCAAGTGATTGAAAAACGCTTTTTCAGCCCCTAGAATTTGCATTGTACCTGCTGGTAATCTTGCAAGGCGTGCTCTTCCGTGTGCTTCTACGCACAGTCTAGCCGCTAGAATCGGGCCCAATAGGGCAGATAGTGAAGGGAGGTGTAAGGATGCTAATTCTCGTACAACATTTTCCATCCTGTCTAGACGTCCTTTGATTTCTTTAACGCTTACAGCCCATTCTTTCAGACTATCCCACTCAGCATCAGTTGGCCCTTCAGGCGGCATACCAATTCCAAGTGTTGCTGCCAAATCCTCGAGATTTCCGGCTTCTACAACCTTCTTTGCCAAAGCATTTCTATCTCGCTCAAATCGAGCTTCAGGCAAGAATAGTCCAACCCATTCTACAAGTCGCCCTTCAATAGTGATGTAAGAAGCACGCAATTCGTCTGATGCTTTCAGAATGTGTTCTAGGCGACGGTCGGGATCGCCTGCTGCAGCATCAACACCTCGCTTAGACAATAAGATGGCCGCTTTGTCAAGACTCTCTAACGCTTCCTTAGTCGGCAATGGCCAATCTGCGTCTGGTAATTCTTCATCACCATGAATAAGGGGCTTAGCATCAGGAAATCTCTCCAACAATCTCTCAGCTTCAGGTGTAAGTGCTTCATGAGCAATGATGTCCATCCTCGAACATACCGCATTTGTGTCGCGCCAACCGTCCCATTCTTCGGAATCCAGAATGTTGCAATTTGAGTCGGCAACTGCGGCCGCTCTCCAGTCATACCATAGCCACACATGGTACTCCAGAAGCACCCACTTGATGAATGAATTGCTAAAATTAAATTACAAATGTTGATATAATTAGTCTATTAACATCTACTATGTTCTGCCCAAAATGTGGTACATTGTCATTCCCTACACCTGATGGGATAATCAATTGTCCGAATTACAAGTGTGGATATGTTGGTCCAGCAAATCTCAAAGTAAAGGGTTCGGATGGGAAAGAGGTTGATTTGTCAAAGGCTACCTCTTCCACCAAGGCAGAGACTCGTGTTTACGAAGTAATCAAGGATTCAGATGAGATGAAAGGTGTACTTACTGTTGGCGATTATATGTGTCCCAAATGTGATGCTGTCGAAGTTTTCTCATATTTGGAGCAAACACGTTCATCCGATGAACCAGAAACAAGAATGTTGACCTGCAAAACATGCGGTCATGGCTGGCGAGAATACTGAGTGATGGTATATGCAAATCCGAGTTTTTCTCGCTTGTTTATTGCTGCTGGTCCCAGGTTGTTTTTCTGAAGAAGCAGGTCCTGAGTTTAACGGTAAGGACTTAGGAAAAATGGATACATACAAATTCAAATTGAGTGATCAGAATCAATCTGATTTCTCATTGATAGATGAAGAGGGCAAGGTCGTAGTCTTAGCATTCGTTTACACAAGGTGTGATGATGTTTGCCTTTTGATTGCAAATAATCTGAAGGTTGTAAAATCACAACTTACAGAAGAAGAACTGGATAAGGTTTCATTTGTTTCAGTTACAATTGATTGGAGACATGATTCCCCTGAGGTACTCGGGAATTGGTCTGAAGAAAAAGGATTAGACTGGCCCCATTTAACAGATTGGAATTCTGATGAAATCCATAATACATACGAACAATATGATGTTGTGCCATATGATGACGAAACATACCAAGACATTCATTTGCAGCCTGTATACATCCTCGACACCAATTTGGATGGCAGAGTCGTCTGGTCTGAATATGATTGGCCAATCGATTTATTTGTTGAAGACCTCCGAACAGTAATCGATTTGGAGTGAATTCGATGTCAATTTCTCAATGGCTGATGCTGCTGGCATGTTTGTTATTTATCATCGGTGGCGTTTTCACATTCATCGAGAGTAGGAATTGGCGTGTATCAGCAGCAATGATTCTTCTCGGTATTGCTAATGCTCTACTACTTTGGGAGGCTTCGTCTTGAGGTTGCAAGCCATTTTTTTGACATTGCTATTATTACTCCCAGGTTGTTTTTCTGAAGATGAAGAACCGATCGACTTCCATGGTCGCAACCTTGAAGGAAGTGCTACCTACAAATTTACCTTAGAAGATGCCCAAGGTCCATTATGGAGTCTAGAAGAACAGAAAGGCAAAGTCGTAATTTTAGTTTTCATGTTTACACGCTGTGACAATACTTGTCCAGTTACTAGCCAGAATGTGAAAATGGTACAGGATACTTTGACCGAAGAGGAATTAGAGAAAATCAGTATAGTTTCAGTTACCGTTGATTGGCGACATGACTCTCCTTCCGAATTAAGAAATTGGACTGCAGATAGAGGATATGACTGGCCTCATTTGACGGGTGCAAAGGAATCATTGGATCCGGTTTACGAGAATTATGGTGTCTTCCCTTACGAAGAAAGTGATGATTCTGATGAAGGTTACACAGTTGCTCATCCTTCTCCAACATACATACTAGATACCGATTTGAAAGGTAGAGTAGTTTGGTCAGATTACGACTTCCCAATCGATTTATTCCTTGAAGATGTTAGAACAGTGTTAGAGAATTACTGATTATTTCTGACACGATGCACACCAGAATGTAGAGCGGCCACCTTGGACTAGCCTCTGGATTATGCCCCCGCATTCACAATCTCCTCCTTCCTTGTCATATACCTTGAATTGGTGAGGGAAATATCCCAGTGTGCCATCTACTCCTGCGAAATCTCTCAGTGTTGAACCACCTGCTTGTATAGCTTCAGCGAGGATGATTTTGATTTCATTAACAAGTACTTCACATTCCTTCAGTGTGACTTTATTTGAGATTCTTGTAGGAGAAATTTTGCTACGGTTCAATGCTTCACATGCGTAGATGTTTCCTACCCCGACTACGACCTTTTGGTCAAGAATACAAATTTTGATGGCGCTTTTTCGCTTCTGCAGTTTCTGATATAGGTCTGCAGCAGTCCATTCTTCCAGTGGTTCTGGTCCGAGATGGTCCAGTAATTTGTGAGAATCACCTTGGAAGATATCAAGCACACCAAATCGCCTTGGGTCATTGTAAACAGACATACTGCCATCATCTAGATGGATTACTACGTGGTCATGTTTACCTTCGCTATCGCTAGCGTCTAGAATCCACTTTCCACTCATCCCTAAATGCGACAGTAGAACATCTCCATTATCGAGGTCGATTAAGAGGTATTTTGCTCGTCTACGAATTTGTTTAATCTTACTCCCAGTAAGCCTTTCTTCAAGTCCTTCTGGGAAAGGAAAACGTAGTCCTTCACGACGCAATTCTACGCCATCGATTCGCTTGTCAATCCAAGATCGTGCCAGTCCGGTACGGACGGTTTCAACCTCCGGTAGTTCTGGCATGTATCGCTCGAACGGCTTGACCTCAATAGTATTGATTGTAGAATCAATACAACCTATAAGCCGTCCAAATCGCTAATCCAATCATGAGAATTCCTGTTATTTGATTCAGAATTTTCTGATTATTCTGTATCTTTGTTAAGATTACTGAGTTGGATAATAGGAGTGCTACTAAGACATACCAAATCGTATCGATAGTCATGCCCATTCCTGCAATGAACCATTTTGTATCGCTAGACATTGATGGGTCTAGAACGGAGGAGAGTACTGCTAGCATGAATACCGCAATTTTTGGATTGAGGAATGCGATAAAGAAACCTTCAACGAAACCTTCTCTCTTACCTTGCGAGTGTTCGATTTCTTTGACTTCTGCCCTCATCATTTCTATTCCTAAATACAGTAGAAACAATCCACCAATGATTTGCATTAATGTAAACACATCAGGATTGTTCTCCATTATGATGACAAGTCCAAACACAACAGAAACTGCATAGAAGCCAAAACCGATTCCGTGGCCTACTGCACAGGCCAAACCTCTTCCTCTACCGCCGATCATTGTGTTGCGCAATACTACTGCCAAAGATGGACCTGGAGAGGTTGCACCGAGAATGAACATCACGGCAGCAGCAGAGATTGCGGTTAAGTCCACACCTCTCGCAAGGTGATTACAGACATGACCTTTCTGTTACTTTAAGCAAGGTAAGTGATATTGTGGGCACCCAATCGCTTAGCTGACTCCATCGATGCTCTCAAGAATTGTGCCTGAACATTTACATTGTCCAGGACAGTTACAGTCGCTTTGACTAGTGATTCTGCAGCAGACGGACGTTCATTGACACTTTCTTTCGCCATGAACAGCGAATAGCATACTCCCTCTTTGTACCTTTGCTTCACTGCTTAGCAGTGGCTCATACGCGATATATTACGGAATCCTGAGATTGAATTCCGGAAGCAGGAATCGTCTCTTCCACAAGAGGTAATTTACGCTTCACAATACGGAAAGAAACTGGCGCTTTTACCCTGTGAGAGACTCCTGCCATCGCCAAGCGTCGTCTGGCCTTTTCTCGCGCCGCCACAACCTTTCGGGCTCGGCGACGAAGTTCTGCTAAGCCAAAGAATTCTGCAACAGGCGCCTCTCTAGACTCTGTCTTCAACCACCAGTGTTCACTCTTGAGAGTTTTTTGTCGAACGGTATTTCCAGTAGTTAGGTCGTAAGCAGCTATTCCTGGGCTTTCCTGATTATATGCACAAGTATCCATTGCAATCCAAGAAGGCCTTCCATCATTTAGTGAAATTTTGGAATGTGCAATTTGCCCAATCCGTTTGAATTTTTTAGTAGGCGTGTGACCAAATAGGATACATCGTTTTTCATCGATTGCTTCATCATGTTTGAAAAACGCTCTTCGTATCCAAAGCAGAGATTTCTCATCTTGTGCATCAAGGTCTATTTTGGGATTATATCCTGCATGTACTAGTCTCCAATCATCTAAGACAATGTGGCTAGGTAGGTCTGCAAGCCAAGCACAGTCTTCTGCAAATGTCAGTTTGGCCCTATGTAGATCGCCCTTTGCGGCAACTATGTATGAACCCCAGGTTGAAGCCCCTCCTTTGGACATCCATACATGGTTTAGTTCGATATTTGTAGCCTGTAGGGATTGAATGGCCATCTGTTCGTGGTTTCCCTTGATGGCATGTATTTGTGGGTGCTCACGGATGTATTCGACTACGCCAGCAGAGTCAGGCCCCCTGTCAATCAAATCTCCGAGTAAGACAACTCTGTCTTCTTCTTCGAGTTTTAGTCTGTGTATCAAGGCCCTTAGTGTACCTAAGTGCCCATGTACATCCCCTACAACCCATACTCGGTTGCCTGCAAAGATACGAGCCTGCAGGTCGGCTTCAGTGCCTCGGTCGCGAACGGCTGGGGCCCGACGTATGTCGTGTTTCCATCCCATGGATTTCCACCGGAGAGTATTGTTCTCTCCGGTCTCACGGCACCTATGACGGTATATTGTCTTCGGTTGAGAAGTCTAGTCAAAACCCCGTTTTTGCGACCTTTTCCGGTTTCTCCGATTTGCGCGGAAACGGTGAGTCCATAAGCGAGCGTCAGCCGGCTTGGTCTATGTCCCGTGAACTAATCCGTGTCGAGGGTGTCGACCGAGCATTCGGTCCAGTCACGGTTTTGCAGGACATCAATCTCATGGTCAATGAAGGAGATAGAATCGGAATCGTGGGGCACAATGGTGCTGGAAAGACCACGTTACTCAACACCATTTCTGAGCAAAAGCAAGATGTCGGTGAAATAGAATTCGCTTCAGGAATTAGAATTGCTTATCTCACCCAGATTAGAGATATTGATGATGATTCCACAATCGAGGAAGAACTTGGCCGCAAAGGCCGTCAATTTCAGGAACTAGAAGAGGAAATTGCAGCAATTGAAGCGCAAATGGTAGACCCTGCGTTTTACGAAGGTGATTGGCAACCTGTGATGGATAGATATTCCGAGTTGCAAACAATGCTTGGAGCTTCAGGTGGAGGAAATGTGGCAAATATAGCCAAGGCAATTCTCGAAAGGCTTGGCTTAGACCAGCATCCTATGGATATGAAAGTCAGTTCACTTTCCGGGGGAGAGAGAGCAAAACTCGCCCTTGCCCGTCAACTTGTTGGGCTTGCAGGTGTCGATGTAATCTTCCTGGACGAGCCGACAAACCACTTGGATATTCAGACTACTGAATGGCTTGAGGAGTTCATCAATGAGTTCATCGGAGCACAACTAATCGTTTCACACGACAGATATTTCCTCGACCAAGTTTGCACAAGAATCGTTGAAATTGACAATCTAAGAAACTGGAATTTCAAAGGTAATTACTCTCAATATCTCAAGCAGAAAATGAATTTCCTAGCGGCTCTTGATGACAGAATCAAAACAGTCGAGAAGAAAATTTCTCACACTCAATCTGCACTTCGCTCAATGAAGTCTGCAAATAAGTACGACAAGTCGATATCTGCAAAGCACAAGATGATAGAGAGAATGCAACAAGAGTTGAAGGCTTTGAAAGCACGTAAACCGAAGCAACGCAAAGGCTTGCGATTCAACTTAGAAGCAGCGGATAAGTCTAGCAATGACATCATCGAGTTGAAGGACGTTTCAAAGAGATTTGAAGGGCTACAGCGACCAATTTTAGATAATCAAAATCTAGAAATTTCAAAAGGCGATAGAATTGGAATTGTCGGCGGCAACGGACAAGGAAAAACAACGTTATTGAAGATAATTACAGGTGATGAAGAAATCGATTCTGGAGACAGAGATCTTGCACCGGGGGCAATCATTGGTTACTATCACCAAGACCACAGAACCTTAGATTTCAAATTGAACCCTGTAGAGCAAGTCGAAGTACTGCGACCTGATATGCAGTACGGAGATATCCGTGCAGCACTGGGTAGATTCCAATTTAGCAAAGAGCAGGTAACGACTCCACTCGGTAAATTATCAGGCGGAGAGAGAGCTCGTGTGGCTCTACTCAAGTTACTTCTCGAAGAAAACAATCTGTTACTTCTCGATGAGCCGACAAACCACTTGGACATGGATGCAAAAGAAACTCTGGAAGAGGCATTGGTAGAGTATGATGGTGCAATTGTAACCGTCAGTCACGACAGATGGTTCCTCGACCAAGTGGTCAATCAGATTTGGGAATTGCAAGATGGTATTGTAACCAAGTACTACGGAAATTATACCGATTACATTAGGAAGAAAAAGGGTCTTCCACCTTTGGTGGATGGAGAAGAACCGGTCCTGTGATGAGTGCTCTAGAAAGGTAAGGTGGCACATCATCTGCCACCATTCCCGGTCCAATTTCATCACCCGCTAACTTTCCAGCAACTCGCATGAGATGGACTCCTAATCTTGCAGCACCCCAAGGCGACAAACCAAGCCCCAGTAGACCGCCTATGCATCCAGCAAGCAGGTCACCAGTACCTCCCATTGACATGCGCGGATTTCCGCCTTTACCTATTCCTCCGCGCCCTCCTGCACCGATGATTATGTCCTCGGCACCGGTTCGGATAACCACTCTTCCTTCCTTAGAGCCGGCCACTAAATCGGGCACTGCGTCGATGTTGCCGATCCAATTTTCTAATTCTTTTTGATGAGGAGTGACAACTCCGAGCAAACCTTCTGGCCATCCTTCAAGTGCCTTGATTGCGTCTGCGTCAATCACTTTGGGAATATTAGGAGTTGCTTGAATTAGCATCCTTACAGCTTCCATTGAGGCTTGATTATCTCCCATTCCCGGGCCGATAACCATCGCTTGAACTCCTCTTCCTGTCATACACCGTTTCACTAGTGAGGAGACATCGCTGATGAATTCTGCATCAGTCATTTTCTCTTGAATCAGTTCACTGGGCCACTTTGCACGTGCTGCTGCTCGGCTAGGCATTGCAACATGAACGAGGTCTACACCCATTCTTGCAGCAGCCATGCCTGCCAAAATCGGAGCGCCATGATATGGCCCACCACCGATGATTAGCACACGCCCTCTGTCTCCCTTGATTTGGTCTTCTCGGGGGTGAGGATAACGCATCAGATCGCCGGGCCCAGGGTCAAGTGTGCCTGCAGGCCATCCCACTGGAGCGATGAAAAGGTCACCGACCTCCGGAAGCAGTTGTCCTTTGGAATCAACCATGTTTGACTTAGGGGCCTCAAATGTCACGGTTCTGAAAGCGTTGAATGAGACACCTGAACCACAACCCGTCGGCATATCACAGGCCAACACCATTGGCCTTCCTGGGATCGCTTCCATCAGCCGTAGAATTTCCCCTCTAGGTTGGCCGTAAGTTCCTGCACCCAGCAGGCAATCTACGATAGTTGAAGGTGGGACTTCGGGCAAGGATTCAACCGAGTGAATAACTCCATTCCAATCATCTCTTGCTCGTTGTGATAATTGCGTCTTTTGTTTATCATGAGTTGCAACTACATGACACTCCTCAAGCATATTGGCTAAACGGAAGCCATCACCGCCATTATTGCCGGGTCCACATAGAATCCAAATCGGCTTTGGTGCACCTTCTAGCGCATTTGCTAAATGCTCGGCTGAGGTTACCATTAATTCGTCCATATCTGCACCTAATGCCTCAGCATTCGCATCTAGGATTGCAATCTCTCTTGGAGACATTATCCAGCGGGGGCGCATAAGCCAAGCACTGACTTCGAGGCTTTTGATTCAAACGGTATCATGATGAATGAAATTATGTTCCGTAGGAACATGTCGGACGAGGCGCCAGTGTTTGAGACCACTACCGGTCCTGTCCGAATTATCACCGCAGCAAGCCTATTCGACGGCCATGATGCTGCGATTAACGTGATGCGTCGCTTAATTCAGTCAAGCGGAGCTGAAGTAATTCATTTAGGTCACGACAGGTCTGCGAAAGATGTTGTTGATTGTGCAGTTCAAGAGGACGCACATGCAGTCGCTCTAACCTCATATCAAGGTGGCCATATGGAGTATTTCACTTACATCAGACAACTCTTGGATGAAGCAGGATGTGCTCATGTTCGAATCTTTGGTGGGGGAGGAGGGACGATTACTCCCCCTGAAATTAGAGATCTTCACAAGAGTGGTATCTCGAGAATTTATTCTCCAGACGATGGCCGAAAGATGGGTCTTATGGGAATGATTCATGATTTGATGGGTACGGCAAGCGAAGTCGATTTGATTGCAGATGATAGAATTGCAAGCCTAGATGGACCAATTACTGCAGATGAAATGGCTAAGGTTGGGCTTCTGCTTACACTTTCTGAATCTGCTAGTGATGAAGATTTCAAGGATATGGTAGAGAAGGTTCGTTCAAGCGATAAGGAAGTGCCAGTAATTGGTTTCACCGGAACAGGTGGAGCTGGAAAGAGCAGCCTACTTGACGAATTAATGCTGAGAATCCTTCGTGACAATCCCGACAAGAAGGTCTGCTTGCTATGTGTGGACCCAACGAGAAAGCGAACAGGTGGTGCGCTACTTGGTGATAGAATCAGAATGAATTCACTTTCCAACAATAACCTGTACATGCGCTCACTAGCAAGCCGTGGCAGCGGTTCAGAAATTAGCGCAAATCTTGACCGAGCAATCGAAGCAGCAAAGGCCGTAGGTTTCGATTTAATTTTCTGTGAAACAAGCGGTATCGGGCAAGGTAGCGATGCGATTACTACCGTCTCAGACCGCTCTCTGTATGTTATGACAGCAGAATTCGGCGCTCATACACAGTTAGAGAAAATCGAGATGCTTGATGTTGCAGACCTTGTCATTCTAAACAAGTATGAGAAGAGGGGTAGCGAAGATGCACTGCGAGCGATTCGCAAACAGGTTCGCCGTAACAGAAACAAGTTCGATGTCGAAGACCATGAATTGCCAGTGGTCGCTACAATTGCTAGTCAATTCGCTGACCCTGGTGTCGATGTTCTATGGCAGAAGTTGGCTGCAATGGTTGGATTTGAGGCTAGTGAGCCGATGGGCGTAATCGGCGAGCGCAAGGGTGTAATTCCTCCTGAAAGAGTCCACTATCTTTCAGAAATCGCTTCTGTAGTTCGAGAATATCATGAGCATAACATTGCGTTATCTGAGAAGTTGCGAGTAATTCAGCATCTTGAAACAGCGAGCAAAGAAGTTCCATCTATCAAGGGCGAAGTCGACGAGCATCTTGCAGAATTGCGTGAAGAGGTTGTTATTGCAAAGCAAGAAGTTGATGAATTCAGATCACTGGCTGAAGAATATGCAAGTGGAGAATACACTTACCACGTACGTGGCAAACCGTTCACAGTTTCTACAGTAACCGAGTCTCTTTCACATCAGATGATTCCTCGAGTTTCTTTACCAAAGTACAGCGATGATGGCGACATGTACAACTGGTTGACCAGAGAAAACGCACCGGGTTATTTCCCTTTCACTGCAGGAGTATTCCCATTCAAGCGAACCGATGAGTTGAGTGCGAGAATGTTCGCAGGTGAAGGAGAGGGAGAGCGTACCAACCGTAGATTCCACCTCCTCTCACAAGGCCAAGATTACGTCAGACTTTCCACAGCTTTCGACAGCGTAACTCTGTACGGGCGAGACCCAGACCGCAGACCTGACATTTGGGGTAAGGTCGGTAACTCGGGTGTTTCAATCGCTAGTATAGATGATGCGAAACGCCTGTATTCTGGATTCGATTTGTGTGATGCTAACACTTCGGTTTCAATGACAATCAATGGACCAGCACCGATTATTCTGGCATTCTATCTGAATGCAGCCATCGACCAGCAGGTCGAGAAGCATCTGAAATTAGAAGCAGATGCTAGTGGCTATCGTGGGGATTTACCTGAAGGCCACGATGGATTCGGTCTAGTGACCGTAGGCAAGCGTGGAGATGAAATGGTTGATGCAGCAACTTATGCAGAAATCAAGGCAAAGACACTGCAGACAGTTCGTGGAACAGTTCAGGCTGACATTCTCAAGGAAGACCAAGCACAGAACACCTGTATTTTCTCAACCCCATTCGCTCTCAAGATGATGGGCGACGTTCAGCAGTACTACATCGACAATGGTGTACGTAACCACTACTCGGTTTCTATTTCCGGCTACCACATCGCTGAAGCGGGTGCAAATCCGATCACTCAGTTGGCCTTGACTCTGGCAAACGGTTTCACTTACGTAGAATACTATCGAAGTAGAGGAATGGATGTGGCACATTTCGCCCCTAACCTGTCATTCTTCTTCTCAAATGGATTAGACCCAGAGTACACTGTAATCGGTCGAGTTGCTCGAAGAATTTGGGCAGTTGCAATGCGTGACCTGTATGGTGCAGATGAGCGCAGTCAGAAGTTGAAGTATCACATTCAGACAAGTGGTCGTAGCCTGCACGCACAGGAAATCGACTTCAATGACATTCGTACAACCTTGCAAGCATTACTCGCAATTCAAGACAATGCAAACTCACTGCACACCAATGCATATGATGAGGCGATTACTACTCCAACCGAAGAATCGGTT
>CEVN01024842.1_pt1 | contig 12967 bp, 10 predicted proteins | sample 427041 | NCBI WGS metagenome assembly CEVN01 (sample SAMEA2623463, study PRJEB7988) | marine metagenome | biome: marine biome (ENVO:00000447); feature: surface water layer (ENVO:00002042); material: "saline water (ENVO:00002010), including plankton (ENVO:xxxxxxxx)" | depth 5 m
TTAGAAAAAATGAAATTAGATAATATTACATTGAGTGTTATACAAGCTGGCCTCCAACAGGTATGTGATGAGATGGATTTAAGCTTCTCACGTTCTGCTTTTTCACCTGTTATTTCTGAAGCAAATGATAGATCAAATGGTATTTATTCTGCGTATGACGGAACTTTAATTTCTCAAGGATTAAATGGTTTACCTGTGTTTGTTGGAACTATGCAATATTCAACATCGGAAATTATAAAATTAATAAAAAACAATTTAATAGAAGCTCCGGAAGACGGTGATATTTATATTGTAAACGATCCTTATCTTGGTGGTACACATTTAATGGATGTAAGGTTTGCTAAACCAGTTTTTATTAAAGGAAAAATTCACTCATGGTTGTCTAATACTGGACATTGGCCAGATATAGGTGGGTCCGTACCTGGAGGATTTTCTGCTTCAGCTAACTCGGTCGAACAGGAAGGATTAAGATTGCCTCCTGTAAAATTATTCAAAAAGGGGAAATTAGATAAAGAGATTTATTCGATAATTTGTTCTAACATTAGAGTTGCAGAACAGAGAATAGGTGATGTTAAAGCTCAGGAAGCTGCTTTGTTGGTAGGAGAGGATAGACTATGTGTTTTAATAAAAAAATTCGGATATAATACTTTAAATGAAGCAATTAAGAAACTCTATAAATCCGCTTCTAAACAAATGAAGTCATATATTAAAACTATTCCTGATGGCATTTATAAATCGAAAACTATAGTAGACAGTGATGGAGTTGTTAATGAACCTCTGGAGATAGTCCTGAAGTTAAATAAAAAAAATGATCAAATAGTATTTGATTTTTCAAGTTCTAGTAAACCTTGTATTGGTCCCATGAATTCAGTTTTTGCTACCACATTAAGTTCGGTATACCTGGCGATTAGACATATATTTCCAGAAGTTCCAATTAGTGGGGGCGCATTTGTTCCTCTTAAAGTAGAAAGGCCTTTAAATACTTTTTTAGATGCAAGATATCCGAGGCCTGTCTCAGGATGTGCGGCTGAAGTTTCTCAAAGAATTGCTGAGGCTGTTTTTATGGCTTTAGTAGATGTTTTGCCTGAGAGAGTTACTGCTGCCCCAGCTGGAACCAGTGGAAATTTTGCTTTAGGTGGTAATGATCTCAGAACAGGTAAAGATTTTGTTATGTATCAACTTTCTGGTGGTGGTTATGGAGGAAATGTTAATAATGATGGTATTTCTAATGGATGTTCTACAATCGGTATTTCAAAAGCTCCACCTGTTGAAATTATGGAACAAAAATTTCCAGTTTTATATCATCACTATTCCTTGCATAAAAATTCGGCAGGTCCTGGAAAATATAGAGGTGGATATGGCTTGGATTATGAAATCGAAATTTTAAGTAAAGAGGCTACAGCAAGTTTTGTAATGGATCATGGTTTGACAGGGCCTCCAGGAGCAAAAGGAGGTCTGGATGGAGGTAAAAATAAAGTTCGAGTTAAAAAACAAAATTCTAAAATACACATTCCCGAGCATTTATCTAAAGAGCAAGACATTCATTTAAAAAAAGGAGATAAAATTCATGTAAGCACACCAGGAGGAGGTGGTTTCGGAAAAGCCTGTGAGAGGGATCCCGAACTAGTTTTAAAAGATGTTTTACAAGAAAAGTATAATATACAACAAGCCAGAGATATATATTTAGTAATTATTGATAAAAAAATGAATATAGATTGGAAAAAAACTTTTGAAGTAAGGAAAAATAAGAAAAATTAAAATATGAATTGTTATAAAGGATATTATATTGAATATTTATATTAATTATTTTTGGGGAGAACTATGTTAGGATTAATGCAAGATCATCAGCTTTTAATATCTAGTATATTTGAGCACGCAATCAAATCGTATCCCACTCAAGAAATAGTCTCGAACACTGTAGAAGGGGGAATCCATAAATATTCTTTCAAGGAGTGGGGTTTAAGGACCAAAAAATTAGCCAATGCTTTGAAGTCAACAGGACTTAAAATTGGAGATAGAGTCGGTACATTGGCATGGAATGGGTACAGACATTTGGAACTGTATTATGCCACATCTTCAAGTGGACTGATTTGTCATACATTGAATCCAAGATTACATCATGATCAAATTAGTTACATAGTTAATCATGCTGAGGACAAGATACTTTTTGTTGATTTAAATATTGCTCCTTTAGTTGAGAAGGCCTCAAAAAACTTCAGCTCTGTTCAAGCAGTCGTTGTTATGACTGATAAGAAAAATATGATTAATTTAAATTTACCAAAAGATATTAAAATTTTATGTTACGAAGAATTTATTGAAAAAGAATCTGATGAGTTTCATTGGCCTGAATTAGATGAAAGAACAGCTTCTTCTCTTTGTTATACTTCGGGCACTACTGGTAATCCAAAAGGTGTTTTATATACTCATAGATCGACAGTTTTACATGCATTTGGTGTTAATCTAAAAGATGCAATTCCCTATGGTTCAAAAGATTGTGTTTTACCAGTTGTACCTATGTTTCATGTAAATGCATGGGGAACACCATATGCAGCTCTTATGTGTGGTTCAAAGATTGTTTTTCCAGGACCAAAGCTTGATGGAGAAAGTTTAACTGATTTGATGAATGCAGAAAAAGTAACAATATCTCTTGGTGTTCCAACAGTTTGGCTTCTTTTATTAAATCACTTGCGTTCATCTGGTAAAAAATTAGAAACTGTCAAAAGATTAATAATTGGTGGTTCGGCGTGCCCAAGAACTTTATTTGAAGGATTTGGGGAGGAGTATAATGTTGATGTAATTCATGCTTGGGGAATGACAGAGATGAGTCCTATTGGTACGGCAAATAACCCATTATTTAACATGAACCCGGTAGATAAAAAAGAATTTTACGACCAAAAAATGCCTCAAGGAAGAACAGTTTTTGGTCACGAGATGAAACTTTTGGACGATAAGGATAATGAAGTTGAACAAGATGGTGTTAAACAAGGTAGACTTTTATCAAGAGGTTATTGGGTTCTTAAAAGTTATTACAATGATGAGACTCAAAAAGATAGATTTTTTGATGGTGGATGGTTTGATACTGGAGATATTGCCACTATCGATAAAAATGGTTTTATGACAATAACTGATAGGAATAAAGACATTATAAAATCAGGAGGTGAGTGGATAAGTTCAATAGATTTAGAAAATATATGTGTTGGACACCCAGACGTGGCAAATGCTGCAGCAATTGCAATTCCTGATGAAAAGTGGGATGAAAGACCAATGATAATTGTCCAGCCAATGCCTGGAAAAACAATCACAGAAAAAGATATTTTGGATTTTTACGAAGGTAAGATTGCTAAATGGATGATACCTGACAAAGTTGCATTTACAGAGACAATACCCCTTGGGGCTACAGGGAAGATTTTAAAAAACAAGTTGAGAGACATGTTTGTAAAAAATTGACTATTCCATATGTCTTCTAGCAATTAATGAACCTCCATCTACTGGCATTACTATACCTGTAATATAAGCGCTTGCTTTTGAGGATAAAAATATTGCAGCGCCCGCCATATCTTCAGGCTTACCAATTCTTTTTCTTGGAACAGAATTAATGATTTCATCCCCAAAACTTTTTAATGTTGATTTCATCATCTGACTTTCAAAAGGCCCTGGTGCAATAGCGTTAATATTTATGTTCCTATTTGCCAGTCTATTTGCCATAACCCTTGTGAGTTGGTGAACTGCGGCTTTTGACGCTGGATAAGAATAAGTTTCAGCTCTAGGAATACCAATTCCATCAATAGAACCTACATTGATTACTCTTGAGGGGTCTTCATTAGTGGCACTTTTTTCAAGAAGATCTATCAATTCCTGCGTTAAAAAGAACATGGCTTTAACATTTGTATCCATTACTTTGTCCCAACCATTTTCAGGAAAACTATCAAAATCAGCAGCCCAAACAGCACCAGCATTATTAATAAGTATATCAATTCTATCAACTTTACCTTGGATGATTTTTTTTATTTTTTTTATTTCTTTGATATCTGTCAAATCTGCTGGAATTGAAATGCAATCTCCATATTGTGATAATCTTTTAGCTGTTTCATTACATTGATCGGCTTTTCTAGATGTAATAAAAGTTTTAACCCCGTTTTTAACAAATCCTTCAGCGATCATTTCACCAATTCCTCTTGACCCTCCTGAGACCAAGGCAACTTTACCAGAAATATCAAATAATTTTTTCATGATACTAAATCCATTTCATTACATTGCATTAGATAAGATTCTTCTTTAATTTTAATTTTATTAAATAATAATAAAATGAGTATGATGGATTCAGAGTTAATTCAAGTAAGAAAAGATGAAAAGTTAAATTTATTTACTTTGAAGCCTTATCTGTCTGATGTTTTTAAAACAGATTTGACAAATTTTAAATTGATGCAGTTTGGAGGAGGGCATGCAAACCTTACTTATTTGATTTCTTTTAATGAAATGGAGTTTGTACTTAGAAGACCTCCAATTGGTCCTATAGCTCCATCTGCTCATGATATGAAAAGAGAGCACACAGTACAAAAGGCACTAAATAAGAAGTTAACTATTGTTCCAAATAGTATACATTTATGTGAAGATATAAATGTCATAGGTACTAATTTTCATATAATTGAACGAAAAAAAGGATACGTTGTAAGAAAAAATTTTCCAGATTTTATTGATATAAATAAAGATTACATTAATAATCTTACATTCAAAAGTTTAGATGTTTTATCTTTTCTTCATTTAGTAAAGCCCTGCGAAGTTGGTTTGGAAAAACTTGGAAAACCAGAAGGTTTTGTAGAAAGGCAATTGAATGGCTGGGAGGATAGATGGAAAAAGTCAACCCACTCAGATGAATTATATTATGCTTTTGATAAAACAATAAAACATCTTCGTAACAAATTGCCAAATCCCCAATGTGCTTCAATCCTTCATAATGATTTCAAGTGGGATAATATTATGTGGAGTTTTGAAAATGTAACTGAGCCAAATGCAATTTTTGATTGGGATATGTGCACGATAGGAGACCCATTAATGGACTTGGGTCATATGCTAAATTATTGGATTGATGATGAAGACCCGATTGAGAGTAAATTAATCACTTCAATGCCAATAAGCAAAATTATTTATCCAAGAAAAAGTGAAATCATAAATTATTATTCAAAAAAAACTGGATTTAATGTAGAAAATATTAATTGGTATTATGCTTTTGGAGCATTTAAGCTTGCCGTAATTTTACAGCAAATATATGTAAGATTTTTGAAAGGTCAAACAAGTGATAAAAGGTTTTCAAATTTTGACAAGCGCATTGAAGCTCTTATAAAAAGAGCAAATAGCATTAAGTTTTAATCATATGGAGTATTAACTATGGATTTTGAATTTTCACCTAAAGTAAAAGAACTACAAGCAAGGTTAACAGATTTTATGGATGAAAATGTCTATAAAAATGAAGAAGTCTTCGAAGAACAATTAAATAAAAATGGTAGGTGGACAATTCCTCCAATTCTAGAGGAGCTAAAAACAAAAGCTAAAAAAGATGGTTTGTGGAACTTATTTTTGCCAGAAAGTGATTATGGTGCTGGTTTAAAAAATATAGAATATGCTCCTCTTTGTGAAATAATGGGAAGGTCGCCAATTGGTGCTGAAATATTTAATTGTTCTGCCCCAGACACGGGAAATATGGAAGTGTTTGTAAGGTATGGAACCGAAGAACAAAAAGAAAAATGGTTAAAACCTCTCTTGAATGGCGAAATCAGATCATCATTTGCGATGACAGAGCCTGCTGTTGCTTCTTCTGATGCATCTAATATTCAAGGTTCTATTTTAAGAGATGGTGATGATTATGTTATTAATGCTAGAAAATGGTGGACTTCAGGAGCAATGGATCCTAGGTGTAAAGTAATAATTTTTATGGGCAAAACTGACCCAAATGCTGATAAATATAAACAACAATCTATGATTTTGATACCAAAAGATACAAATGGTGTAAAAGTTTTACGGCACTTACCGGTTTTTGGTTATGATGATGCCCCACATGGTCATGCTGAGGTAGATTTTAAAAATGTTAGAGTCCCAAAAGAAAATATTTTACTCGGAGAGGGTAGGGGGTTTGAGATAGCTCAAGGAAGATTGGGCCCAGGTAGAATTCATCATTGTATGAGATCAATTGGTCAAGCAGAAAGGGCTCTAGAACTTATGATCTCCAGGGCTAAATCGAGAGTTGCATTCGGAAAAACTTTAGCTGAACAGGGTGTGGTAATGGATCATATAGCTACAAGTCGTTCAGAAATTGATCAGGCTAGATTATTGGTATTAAAAGCTGCTCATATGATGGATACAGTCGGTAATAAGGTTGCAAGAAAAGAAATTTCAATGATTAAAGTTGTTGTTCCTAATATGACATCTAAGGTTGTTGATAGGGCTATTCAGGTGCATGGTGGAGCAGGGATTTCTGCAGACTTTCCTTTGGCTTATGCATATGCCACTGCAAGATATTTAAGAATTGTGGATGGCCCAGATGATGTACATAATATGTCTATAGCAAAATTAGAATTAAGAAATAAAAATTAATTAGGATATTTCCTAATATTATTTATGACTAATTTTGAATCATATAGAAACACGATTATTTACCAAGATTTAGATCAATATGGATATTTAGACAATAGTAAAATAGAGAATATATTTGAAATTTCAGAAGATTTTTTCTTTTCTTTGACAAATTTTAAGAAAAAAACACTTATAAAAGATACAATTAAAACTAAAAAAATAAATCTATTAAAATTTAATTTTTTAACAGTAAATTCTTCATACAATAAAAGTGATAATGAAATCAAATTAACTCATAAATTATTGGCTCATAAAGCAAAATCAACAAAACAAAATATCATTTCATTACGTGAGAATATTTATGAAATTAATAATACATCAGACACTGAATTAGATAAAATTATTGTTGAAGGTAAACTTGATTTTTATTCAGCTTATAAAGGTATTGTGTGTAAAAATGAGTGTGATCAAATGGCACATATGAATGTGCAGTTTTATTTTGAAAAACATTCTAAAGCATTAGTTCTATTTATGGATGAAGTTTTTGTAAATAACTCATTAACAAAAGTTCAAAGTGAACGTTGTATCTTTCATAAAGAAGTTCATGAAAAAGATTCTTTAGAAATATTATTTTCAATAAAAAGTATCAATAAAAATACTATAACCATAATTTCAAATTTATATTGTGTTTCAGGAAACTATACCTCTGCATTTTTTGAAACCATTATTAAATTTGTTGATGAACATAGATTAATTAAAGAAAAAATTGATAATCTTTTAAATAAGCCTCAATTATCATTATTTAATCAAAACATTTTTCATAAATTAAGAAAGTTTTTACCTACAAAAAAATATAAAAAACCTGCAAAAAATTCATTTTTAACTTGCAGAAAAGCTGTAAATTCATGGGATTTAGATAGAAATGGTTTTGCCACAACAAAGTTTAAAATTTCATGTGTATCTGATGCTGCTACACAATTTTTTACAAGATGCGGTGCTGATTACAATTGGAGAAAAAATTTTAAAATAGGTTCAGCAGCTCTTGATTATTTTGTTAGATATTATAATCAACCTACTTTAGGGATGGCTCTAAGTTTACAGTCAAATTTTTTAGAAATTGGTAACAAGACATTTAAATTTTGTCATCATTTAATAGACGATTCTAATAATAAAGTATTGATGGATATTTATATAGTAGCAGTCTTGTTTGATATTGAAAAAAGAAAAGCGATTGAAATACCCAAATCATTTAAGAAGTTAGCATCAAACTTAATTGCTATTAGATAATTAATATTTACTAAATTTTTTAAACTTTTCTATATGATGATCACTATCTCCCATAAGATGATCAATCATAATTAATCTTTTTGCATAATTCTGTAAATTATATTCCCAAGTCATACCTATACCGCCATGCAATTGAATACACTCTTCTGCAACCAATTTACCAACTCTTCCAATAAGATTTTTTGCTGCTGATACATTTCTGTATTTAATATTTTTTTCTGATTCATATGTACCAGCTGCCAACATGACAGATGATTTAGCCTGTTCTATTTCGATCATTAAATCAACCATTCTGTGTTGAAGAGCTTGAAATGAACCTATCGTTTTACCAAATTGTGTTCTAGTTTTTAAATAATCAACTGTTAAGTCAAAACACTTTTGCATTATCCCAATTGCCTCTGAAGAAACAGCAAGAGCTGCAGCATAATTAGTTTCTAGGATACAGTTGTATGCTATTTCATCTTTACACATTAATGATGCAGTAACATTATTAAATGTTATTTCAGAAGCCCTGTAGCCATCGATAGTATTATATGGTCTGATTTCATAATCTTTTGAATTAATTTTAAAAATACCAATACCGTTTTCATCTAATGTATCTCCATTTATTCTTGCTGAAACCAACAAAACACTTGCTTGATCTCCATTTAGTACAAATGATTTAGTTCCATTTATATACCAAAAATCATCTTTCTGTGTTGCTTTAACATTTACGTAAGAGTCATCATATCTACTTTCAACTTCAGAGTGTGCAAACGAGATAATTTTCTTTCCAGAAATTATATCATCCATTAATTGTTCAACATTTATATTGCATGAACTTAGGGCAGTAGAAGACATCACTCCTGTTGACAAAAAAGGTTCAACACACAAATATTTGCCAATTAATTCAAAAATGATCATTATATCTTCTCCAGTTCCACCTAGGCCTTTATACTTGGGTGATATTAAACCACTAATCATTCCAATACTTGAACTTTCATTCCATATTTTAGGGTTAAAACCCTCAATTAATTTTGAGTTTTCATGATGATTTTTAATTTTTCCATAATGATCAGACAAGAATCTATCGATAGTATCTTTAAGCATTTGTCTTTCTTCAGATAAATTAAAATGCATAAATTTTCCTATAATTTAAAGGCAGACTTTGCCACGATATTTTTTTGAATTTCATTAGACCCACCATAAATTGAAATTTTTCTATTGATAAAATATTGTTTTGCGATTTTACCTACGTATTCGGGTCCAATAGGTTCTTCATTCCAACCTTCATCAAATTGTTCAGATATGTATGGCAAAGCCATAGGACCTATTGCTTTCCTTAGTAAATCACAAGTTTTTTGTCTTATTATAGAACCTTTTATTTTTAATAAAGAACTTTCCATAGCAGGAGCTTTGCCTTCGCTAGCAGCAGAAACTGTCCTCAAATTAAAAATTTCCATTGCATTAATATCAATTTCTAATTCAGCAATCTGTGAAGAAAAAATAGGATCTTTAATTAGAGGAATACCATTATTATAAATTGTGGATGAAATTTTTTTTAGATGTTCTATTGCTGACTTTGAGTATGGAACTCCAGCGATACCTGTTCTTTCGTGAGTCAGTAGATATTTTGCATAAGTCCATCCTTTATTTTCTTCTCCTAACAAATTTTCTTTTGGAACCTTGACATCTGTAAACCAAACTTCATTTACTTCATGTTCACCATCAAGAGTTATAATTGGCTTAACTTCCACACCAGATGATTTTATGTCTATCAATAAGAAAGATATTCCTTCTTGAGGTTTACATTTGCTATTGGTTTTAACTAAACAAAAAATTTTATTGGCAAAATGGCCTAATGTAGTCCATGTTTTTTGACCATTTACGAGATAATGATCCCCTTTATCAATAGCTATAGTTTTTAAACTAGCTAAATCTGAGCCGGAACCAGGTTCAGAGTAACCTTGCGCCCACCAATCTTCGCAACTTAAAATTCTAGGTAAATAAAATTCTTTTTGTTTTTTTGAACCATATTCTATTAATACTGGGCCAAGCATATTTAAACCAAAAGGAACAATTCTTGGGGCATTTGCTTTAACTATTTCTTCTTCAAAAATATGCTTTTGAATAGTGCTCCAACCTGTACCCCCATATTCAACAGGCCAGTTAATAGCTAACCAACCTTTCTGACTTAATTTTTTCATAAAAATTTCATAATCTTCTTTCGATAGTCTTTTGTAGCTTCTTACTTTTTCTGAAATATTATGAGGCAAGTTTTCTTTAAGCCAATTAATTACTTCTTCTCGAAATTCATTTTCTTCTCTTGTAAAATTGAAATCCATTATCGAACCTTTTAGTCTTTGAAATTTTTTTTAATATCTATATCTTATTAATAAACAATATGTATTACAAATGGAAGTTAACAAATTAATTAATTCAATAAATGATGCAGTTGCTGAAGTTTTTGACGGAGCAACTATTATGATAGGAGGTTTTGGTGAAGCTGGGAGTCCTGTCGAATTAATTCACGCATTGATAGACCATGGATCTAAGAATTTAACAGTAATTGCAAATAATGCTGGTAATGGCAGAATTGGTTTGGGTGCACTGATAGGTCAACGACAAGTAAAAAAGGTTATATGCTCTTTCGCACGTTCCCCAAAAAGTATTACTTTTAAAGAGCAGTATGAAAACAATGAAATAGAGCTTGAAGTTGTTCCTCAAGGTACTTTAGCTGAAAGGATACGTTCGGCTGGTGCAGGAATACCGGGTTTTTATACAGCAACTGCAGTTGGTACACCATTGGCGAGTGAAAAGGAATCAAAATTTTTTGATGGAAAAGAGTATATACTTGAGACCGCATTGTCTGCAGATTTTGCTTTCATTAAAGCTGAAAACTCGGATAGATATGGTAATTTGTCTTATAGTAAAACGGCTAGAAACTTTAATCCAATAATGAGCATGGCCGCGAAACAAACAATAGTCCAAGTTAAAAATATTGTTGGAGAAAGTTTAACTGATCCAGAAAAGGTAATTACTCCTGGTATATTTGTAGATAAAATTGTTGAAGTAAACAATCCTATCATAGAAACAAATGCTATTGATAATGGAGAAGTTTATCCATGACAAACCACAATATACAATCACTAAAACCAGGATGGAATAGAAATGAAATAGCTTCAAAAATTGCTAATGACTTACCTCATGGAAGCTATGTAAACCTAGGAATAGGAATGCCTGAATTAATATCTCAATATGTAGATAAAGGTAAGGAAATAATTTATCATTCAGAAAATGGTTTGTTAGGAATGGGTCCACCAGCAAAAGAATATGAAATTGATTATGAATTAATAAATGCAGGCAAAAAACCTGTAACTATTTTGCCAGGCGGAAGTTTTTGTCATCATGCAGATAGTTTTTCTATGATTAGAGGAGGGCACATTGACTATTGTGTTCTTGGTGCTATGGAAGTGTCGGAAAAGGGTGATTTAGCCAATTGGACAACTGGAGCAGGGATTCCTGCTGTAGGTGGAGCTATGGATTTAGTTGCAGGAGCAAAGAATGTTTTTGTAATGACACAACATTTAACTAAAGAAAATTTACCAAAATTAGTCAAAACCTGTTCATTGCCTCTGACTGGCAAGTCAGTTGTAACAAGAATTTATACTAATTATGCAATATTTGACGTTTGTGATAATGGCTTGAAATTAATAAAAATGAATACACAAATCAATTTTGAGTTTTTAGAAAAACATACTGATGCAAAAATAATAAAGTAGTTAATCAGTCATAATATTTTACTTTGTCTGAATTTAGCAATTCTTGAATTTTTGGAGATATCTTTATTCCATCTTGAACTTTTTTGTCCATATCATTTTCAATTTTAATGATATTTTCCAATTTACTTATCACATCATCAATTTTATGAAATGGAACAATGACAACACCATCCATATCACCTATGATAATATCTCCACTATTTATTTCTACATTACTAATATTTATTGGAAAGCCAATTGTTGCTGGTCCGCTATTATATGGTGAATTAGGGTTAATGCCTGTACAAAAGCAGGGCAAAAATGTATCTAAAAAACCATTAAGATCTCTAATTGGTCCATCTGTAATTAGAGCTTTGCCACCATTGTTTTTAATTAATCCAGCAATCCTATCACCTGCTGATGCAGTTTCTTGCCATCCTTTAACGCTATTTACTACAATATCACCTTCAGAAATTTCACTAATTGCAACTTGAAGACCCAGAACATCTGATGCTCCAGAATTCACAGTCAATGCTGGCCCAACAACGTGAAATGCTTTATTTGATTGGTCAAGAAGTTTTATCGAAGGTGATAGTGCGCCATAGCCTTCCATTGCATCACAAATAAAACCTGTAGGTATGTTTTCAAATGATTTTATTTGTGATTGAGATGGCTTTTTTCTGCTTGAAGATTTTTTAATTTTTATTAATGGAGGGTTTTCTATCATTATTTTTCCTAATTAATTTATTTTTATTTTCATTTACATCTATAATGATAATATTAAATTTGATTATATTTAACAATTATTTTGAGATCATTAATTGAAAAGTTTAATGGACAAATATCCAAGAGTAATGGATCTCTTACCTAGAGCAAAAAGAAGATTACCTCATTTTTCTTCTGAATATTTGTTCTCTGGAACCGGGTATGATTTAGCAATTAATAACAATAAGAATATTTTAAAAAATATATTTTTAACGCCCAGGTATTTAAAAGGATCCGTTCAACCAAATTTGAAAACAAAAATTTTAAATTGCGAATTTAACGTTCCATTTGGTATTGCTCCAGTTGGATTAACAAGTTTAATCTGGCCAGGGGCAGAAAAATATTTATCAAAGATGTCAGTTAAAAATAAAATACCTTATTGTCTCTCGACAGTTGCCTGCGCTTCAATTGAGGAAGTATCAAAATTCTTGAATGGTCAGGGTTGGTTTCAATTATATCCTCCAGAAAACAAAGAAATAAGAAATGATTTATTGAAAAGAGCCATTAAATCAGGTTACAAAGTATTGGTTGTGACAGCTGATATACCAGCTTCAAGTAGAAGAGAAAGGTTGAGATTAGCTGGGGTGTCTGTGCCACCAAAAAATAAT
>CEVN01156820.1_pt1 | contig 12967 bp, 16 predicted proteins | sample 427041 | NCBI WGS metagenome assembly CEVN01 (sample SAMEA2623463, study PRJEB7988) | marine metagenome | biome: marine biome (ENVO:00000447); feature: surface water layer (ENVO:00002042); material: "saline water (ENVO:00002010), including plankton (ENVO:xxxxxxxx)" | depth 5 m
AGACTTTATTACTACTCCTTCTGATGAAATTACAAATCGATTTAAAACCTATTTTAATATTTCTAAAATTAAAACTCTGCAAGATTCAAGGTACATGCAAATTATTAATCGTATAAGCTATAAAAAGGAAGTTTTACCTAATTGGTTGATGAACAATAATAATATTATCTTAGGTAGCATTGATGAAACTGATTGGGATATATTAAAAAATAGTCTTAAAAATATTTCAAAAAAAAATAAGGTTATAATTGTTCCTCATGAGGCAGATATCACTTTCATAGAAAAAATTGAAAAAGATCTCAAGGAACTAAAATTGAAATCTAAGCGTTTAAATACAATTGATGAAGATTTTGATTGTTTGATTTATGATAAGGTTGGTGATTTATTAGATATATATAGATATGGGAAGGGGGCTTATGTTGGATGTGGATTTAGTGGTGGAGTTCATAATGTATTAGAGCCTTTACTACAAGGTTGCTTTGTTGCGTATGGACCAAAAATTGAACTTCTAGACGAAGCACTTAAACTTGATAAAAGTGAATTGGGTCAAAGGATAAATGATGAAAAAGATTTTTTAGAATTTATTTCTAAAGTAAATGATTTTGATTTCATACAAGACAATAAAGCTAGAGTATCAAAAATATTTAAATTAAAAAAACAAGATTTTGATGAAATACAAGGAATAATATTTAATGATTAATATTTTCAAGATCGCATTTATTTTAAGTTTAATTTTCACAATAGATGAAGGTCTTATTTATGATTTAAATTTTAGAGGATATAATGCCGGAGAATCAATGCTTTCAATTAAAAGAGACAGCACTGATATAGGCTCCAACTACTATTTAACATCTATAATCAAAACCAATAAGTTTCTAGATCGATTTTATAAAATACGGGATAGGGTTGATGTAATTTTAAATGATGAAGATTTTTCTATCATAAAAGTTGAAAAAAAATTAAACCAAGGAGGTAAAAAAACAAACTTCACATCTATTATTGATCAGGAAAATTTAACTGCATCCTCCAATAATAAAACCATATCTATTCCAGGAAAAGTATTTGACCCATTGGGTGCTATTTATTATCTAAGAAATCAAAATATTAAAGTTGGTGATACCTTTGAATTTACAACCTATGATAATGATAAACTGAAAAACCTTTTTATTGTTGCAAAAGATATTGAAACTATCTCAACATCAATTGGAAATTATGAATGTATTATCTTAACTCCTCAGTCTAAAGATGGAAAACTATTAAAAAATAAAGGTGCCATGACGATATGGCTATCAAATGATGAAAAAAAGATTCCTGTTAAAATAGAAAATCGAACCAATATTGGGAGCATGATAATGAAACTAAAAAATGTAATACAATGAAATTTTGTTTTATTGTAAATCCTAATAGCGGAGTTAAAAAATCTCTAAATATTTTTGAGCAAGTTGAAAAAGTATTTAAATCTAAAAATATTATCCCAGATTTATTTATAACGGAGCATAGAGGTCATGCCATTGATATCATTAAAAATATCGAAATCGATAGTTATAAAGGCATAATAATTATTGGAGGTGATGGGACTTTCCATGAGGTAGTTAATGGGCTGTTTCAAAGATCAGATAATAAAACCTTACCAATAGGAGTGATACCAGGCGGTTCTGGAAACTCATTCTTATATGATAATTTTACAACTGACCCCCTATTAATATCTGAACAAATTTTAAATCTAAATGAAAGATCTATCGATATAATTGAAGTAAAAACTAATTCTGAAAAATTATATTGCATTAATTTAACTGGATGGGGTCTAGTAACTGACATAGGTTACTTTGCAGAAAAAAATCGTTGGTTAGGACCAAGCAGATATACCATTATTAGTATCATAGAGATTATTAAAAATAAAATTAGGAATGCAACATTAAGCTATAACGATAAAAACATAAAAAAAGAGTTTACATTTGTAATTGCCTGTAATACTAAACATGTTGGAAAGGGAATGAAAATGGCTCCTAATGCACAAATTGACGATGGACTTCTTGATTTAATTATTGTAAACGGAAAAATATCAAGACTTAAGCTATTTAAAACTCTGCCTAAACTTTTTAAAGGGACTCATATAGATGATCCAGAGGTAGAATATTTACAATTAAAAGAATTTTCACTCCATACTAACAGTAATGATATGTTAAATATTGATGGAGAATTAAAAGGAGAGACTCCAATCGAAGTAAAAATAATACCTAAAGCAATTAAGATATTTAATTAAGTTTTTTTGATATGCTAATTCTAACTTTGGCTTTTTCTATAGCTAACTTAGATTTTTCTATATCTTTAGTCTTATCTTTTAAATCTTCTGTTGCTCTTTCAATTGATTTATTGGCTCTATCAACATCAATTTCATCTCCACGCTCAGCAGTTTCTAATACAAGCATAACGCCTTCTTTTTTAACATCAGCATAACCACCACTCGTAGCGTAAAGTGTTTCTTTGCCATCGACTATAACTTTTATTTCACCGGGATTAATAGCTATTATGGCAGGAATGTGTTTGGCCATTACACCAAAAAGTCCATCAATTGACGGGGCTCTCAAATAGTCAACTGATCCTAACATTCGAGACCCATTTGGGGTAATTATATCTAATTGAAACTTCTTATTATTCATTATTTTTTCTTCGCGTTATCAACAACCTCATTTATTGAACCAACATAGGCAAAATCATTTTCATTGTATTCATCCATTTCACCCTTTATAATGGCTTCAAAGCTTGATATTGTATCTTCTAATGAAACATATCTACCTTCTTTACCTGTAAACTGTTCTGCTACAAAGAAGGGTTGAGACATGAATTTTTGTAATTTTCTAGCTCTTGCAACAACTAATTTATCATCATCAGATAATTCATCCATACCTAGAATTGCAATAATATCCTGTAATTCATTATACTTTTGAAGAGTTTGCTGAACTTGCCTAGCTACGTTATAATGCCTATCTCCAATTACACGAGGGTCTAAAATACGTGAAGTTGATTGAAGAGGGTCAATAGCTGGGTATATTCCTAGCTCAGATATACGTCTTTCTAGAACTGTTGTCGCATCAAGGTGTGCAAATGTATTTGCAGGAGCAGGGTCAGTTAAATCATCTGCCGGCACATACACAGCTTGCACTGATGTAACAGAACCTTTTTTAGTTGAAGTGATTCTCTCCTGAAGCTCACCCATTTCTGTACTTAATGTTGGCTGATATCCAGCAGCTGATGGCATTCTTCCCAATAAAGCTGAAACTTCAGATCCTGCTTGAGTGAATCTAAAAATGTTGTCTACAAATAAAAGTACATCCTTACCTTCCTGATCTCTAAAATATTCAGCCATTGTTAAAGCGCTTAAAGCAACTCTTAAACGTGCACCGGGTGGCTCGTTCATTTGACCAAATACCATGGCGGTTTTATCTATCACACCAGATTCAATCATTTCTCCATATAAGTCATTACCTTCTCTAGTTCTTTCACCAACCCCAGCAAATAATGAATATCCTCCATGCTCAGTTGCAATATTTCTTATAAGCTCCTGAATTAACACAGTTTTACCAACACCCGCACCTCCAAACAAACCAGTTTTACCACCTTTAGTATAAGGCTCCATTAAGTCAATAACTTTAATTCCAGTAACCAAAACATCTGTACTTGTAGCCAATTGATCAAATTTAGGCGCTGATCTATGTATCGGCAATTCCTGTTCTCTGCTTACACTATCTTTTCCATCTATAGTATTACCTAATAAATCAAACATTCTTCCTAAAACTTTATCACCCACTGGAACTGATATCGGCTTGCCGGTATCAACAACCTCAACTCCTCTCTTCAAGCCATCGGTAGAATCCATTGCAATTGTCCTAACCGCAGAATCACCAAGATGTTGAGCTACCTCTAAAACTAATTTCGAGCCATCAAAATCAATTTCTAGTGCGTTATATATTTCAGGTAGCTTTTGACCTTCAAAGCTTACGTCTACTACCGCTCCTAAAATTGCTGATACTTTACCTTTACTTTCCATAATACTCCTTTATGCTTCAAGTGCGTTTGCACCACTTACAATTTCAATTATTTCTGTTGTTATTGCTGCTTGTCTTGCTTTATTATATTCTAAACTTAAATCGGAAATCATTTCTCCTGCATTCTCTGTTGCATTTTCCATAGCCACCATTCTAGCAGCCTGCTCAGATGCATTTGACTCTAATAAATATTGCCATATTTGAACATTTATATGCTTTGGAATAAGAGACTTTACAATCTTACTTTTTGAAGGCATATAAACTTTATTGGTTATTATATCATCCTCTGTTGCATTATAATCAAGAGGCAGAAGCACTTCAGACTTTATAATCTGAGAGCCTACACTCTTAAATTCGTTATATATAAATCTAACTGAGTCAATTTTTTTGCTTCGATATTGATCAACAATATAATCTCCAATCGATTGAACAACACTAAAGTTTAATTCTGCCCATATACCTACGTAATCCTTAACAAGGTTGTAGTCTCTTCTTTTAAAATGATCAAAAGCTTTCTTACCAATGCAAATCAATTCGGAATTTTCTACTCCAAATTCATTAATCTCTTTTTCTACTTTTTTAATAACATTAGCATTGAATCCTCCTGCCATACCACGATCAGCAGAAACAGCTACGAAAAGTGTCTTTTTGATTGGCCGGTTATCAAGAATTGGTAATAAATTTCTGTCTATATCAAGTAACATGGAGTTAATTGTATCATTCATTGATTTAGAATAGGGCCTAGCTTTCTCCATATTCTCTTGAGATTTTCTTAACTTTGCAGCAGCGACCATTTTCATCGCTTTTGTTACTTGCTGAATGCTTTTTACAGACTTTATTTTATTTCTTATATCTTTTAAATTAGCCATTAATTAGAAACCTTTAACAAATTCCTCAATTTTATTTTGCAATGAAGATTTGTTATCATCTGACAATTCACCTGATGATCTAATTCCATCCATTAATTCCGAACAAGATGAATCGAGAAAATCCATGAATTTTTCTTCAAACTCACCAATCCTACTAACATCAATTTCGTCCAAGTATCCATTTGTTCCTGCAAAAATAATAGCTACTTGCTTTTCAACTGACACAGGGCTATACTGTTTTTGTTTTAAAATTTCCATTAATATAGCACCCCTAGTTAATTGCTGCTGAGTTGACTTATCAAGATCTGATCCAAATTTTGCGAAAGCTTCAAGCTCTCGAAACTGTGCAAGATCTAATTTCAAAGTTCCAGCTGTTTTTTTCATCGCCTTAATTTGAGCTGCTCCACCAACTCTAGAAACAGATAAGCCCACATCCACGGCTGGTCTTTGACCTGAATTAAATAGGTTATTCTCTAAATATATCTGACCATCTGTTATTGAAATTACATTGGTAGGGATATATGCTGACACATCACCTTCTTGAGTTTCAATAATTGGTAATGCTGTTGATGACCCAGAGCCATGCTCTTTACTTAACTTTGCAGATCTTTCAAGCAAACGGCTGTGTAAATAGAAGACATCACCTGGATAAGCTTCCCTACCTGGTGGACGCCTTAGAAGTAAGGACATTTGCCTATAAGCTGCTGCATGTTTTGATAAGTCATCATATATAACTAGTGCATGCATCCCATTATCTCTATAATAGTCAGCTAATGTTGCACCGGTATACGGAGCTAAGAATAATAAAGGTGCAGGCTCCATTGCACTTGCTGTAACTACTGTAGTATATTCCATAGCACCACTACTTTCAAGTTCAGCAACCACTCTTGCAACCGTTGACTCTTTTTGGCCAACTGCAACATAGATGCAGAAAACTGGCTTGTCAGTTTTATGCGTATCTTTCTGATTTATAATGGTATCTATTGCAATAGCAGTCTTACCTGTTTGCCTATCTCCAATTATCAACTCACGCTGACCACGACCTATCGGTATCATAGCATCAACCGCTTTCAGGCCTGTCTGCAATGGCTCATGAACAGGATGTCGAGAAATTACACCTGTTGCCTTTCTTTCAACTGGGAGAGATTCATTACTTTTAATTTCACCCTTACCATCGACAGGTTCCCCCAATGGATTAACAACTCTTCCTAAAAATTCTTTGCCTACTCCAATTTCTACTACCTTTCCAGTCCTTTTTACTAAATCGCCTTCCTTAACTAATTTACTGTCACCAAATAGAACTGCTCCAACCTCATCTTGCTCTAGGTTAAGCGCCATACCCATAACGTTATTGGGGAACTCTAAGAGCTCAGAGGCAAGTACATTTTCTAGTCCATGAATTCTAGCAACACCATCACCAACCATTCTGATTTCACCAACCTCAGATACGTCCATGTCAGCGTTAAACTGATTTAACTTTTCTTTTAATTTCGCAGAAATTTCTTGTGTATTTATTTCCATTTTTACTCCTGTAAATTTCTAAACTTGCTCAAGCGCAAATTTTAATTTTTTTAATTGATAGCTTATCGAACCATCAACAACCTTATTGCCAATCATCAACTTGATTCCTCCAAGTATTTGAGGATCTTGCTCATGTTTGAAGCTTATTTTTTTACCTAGTTGCTTCTCAATATTTTGAGACAATGAATTTAAATCTTGATCACTCAGACTATCGCTGGTAATCATCTTAACATTCACAATATCAGACTCATTTTCAAGGATAATAAAAAACCTATCAATGATTGGCATTAGATATTTTGAGTCCCCATTATCAATAATAACTGATAGCAGTCCAGTAATATAACTAGAACAATAATCTCTTAGAGTCTCATCCAGAATATTAATTTTATTGTCGGAATCAATCTTCTTTGTTAAAAGGAGATACTTGAACTCTTTTACAGATTTATAGAGCGATTTAATAGACTCTAATCCCTTCTGGATATCATCTAATTTACCATCCTGCTTTCCAGTATTGTAAATACTTAAAGCATATCTGTTTATTGATTGCTTGTTATCCATATACTTTATCTAGTTAATACTATTAATTGTATCCTCTGCTATCTTTTTATTATCATTAGAATCTAAGTTTTTATTAATGATTTTTGATGCAGCTTCAACCGATAAATTGACTGCGACAGACTTGATATCTTTTAAAGCTTTTGCTTTTTCGCTTTCAATCTCTTTTTTTGCCTTATCAATCATTTGATCATATTTCTGTTGTGCTTCAGATTCTTTTTTTACCATTAAATTATCAGCATCTTTTTTTGCATCTGCTAGAATTTGTTGACGCTCAGCCTGACTATCTGCTTTCATCTTATCAATTTCTGCTGAAAGATTTTGAGAGTCTTCCTTAGCCTTATCTGCTGTTGCCAGAGCTTCTTCAATCTTCTTTTCGCGATCTTCAAGCGCATTCATTAATGGTCCCCAAGCTTTTTTCTTAAGTATGAATAAAACAATCAAAAACGTGACAATTGTCCATACCAATAAGCCAGGACTAGGAAGAAGAAGCCAAGTATACAGCCAAGACTGTTCTTGAGCACCTTCACCCCCACCTGCTGCTGATAGAAAGCTAAATGATAGAATAAATAATCTTATCATTATAGAACTACAGCTAGAATACAAACTACAAGACCGATAATACCAACACCCTCAAGAAGGAATAGTGGCAGATTAACAGTGCTTCTTATTTCATTTGCTGCTTCTGGCTGTCTAGCTGTTGCTTCTGCTGCGGCACCAAAGATTCTTCCAATACCAAATCCAGCACCTAGAACAACAAGTCCTGCCCCAATACCAGCCAATCCAGCTGTTATATTACCCGGGTTTTCTGCTTGAGCTTTTGCAACATCTAGCTCTAATTGATTAGCATGCTTTTCTTTTTCTTTTTTACTAAGACCTTCGTCTTTAGCAAATACAACACCCACAACTAGTAAGCTCATTATAATTAACTTTATGTTTTTCATTTTCATTGTCTCCTATTAATTAATGTTCCGCATGGATTGCCATGCCAATGAAAACCGCTGATAAAAGCGAGAATACATAAGCTTGCACCATGCATACTATCATTTCTAAAAAGAAAATTGCTGTGTTTAATAAAATGGCTACTGCTCCAACTGAAAGACCAATGCCCTCAGAAAAGCCACCCCTCATCATTAAAAGAGGCAACCCAAAGATTGCAACCATTCCTATATGTCCTGCCGTCATGTTGGCCCCCAACCTAAGCATTAGAGCGAGCGGCTTAATAAACATCCCCATAATTTCAACTGGGATTAGAATTAATAAAACTGGCTTTGGCACACCCCCAGGAATCATATTCTTCCAATGACCAATAAATCCATGTTTCATCGTACCTGCAACAATAATTGCTATAAAAGTAATTAAGGCAAGAGCAGCGGTAACCGTTATGTTACCAGTTATTGTACTACTTCCACCTGGAAAAAATTCTTCTGCTAAAAATGGGATAAGACCAATAAAGTTTGCTAATAAGATAAATAAAAAGAAAGTTGCTATAAGCGGTGTCCAGGTTCTTGTGTGTTTCTTGCCAATGTTAGGGATAACCATATCTTTATTGATAAACTCTACAAGTACTTCAAATAGTCCTGTGAATCTCGATGGAACATTGTGATTATTGTTCTTGTATTTTGATGCAGCCATGATTCCCAAAAGTAAGGTGATCAGTCCAATTACAAGCACCAATATTACATGCTTAGTAATGGATAGGTCTAGCCCACCTATGTGAATGGGCACATAAACTTTATTGATATCATTAACAACATGGTGAAGTAAAATGCTGCCAAAAGGAGCATCGGCATCGGCTGGAATAACTATGCCTATAGAAAGAATAAAAAGAAAAAATTTTGTAAAATATTTTTGTAACATTTATAAAGTCTTTAAGTCTCTAAAATTTTTTGAAAAATAAAACCCTCAATAACATGATATACAACAAAAACTGTTAAACTGCTTAGTATCCCAGATAACAACAAATCTTCGTTTTTTAAACAAAATACAAATACCAAAAATGATGAAAATAATAGTTTCACACCAAAGTATTGAATCTGTAGATGCATGTATTTTAATGGTTTTTTTCTATAACTTGATAACATTACTTTTGTAAAAATAAAAAAAAATAATAATAGTGAAAGATTAAGAAGAGATAATTTTAAAATCATTTAAAAATAGAAACCCATAAACTATACATTGCAACAAAACAGCCCACCAGCAACCCTATTGTTAGAAACAAATATTCGTAGTTATATTTGGAATCCATGTAGTAGCCTATGCCTCCAAACACAAATATTGTGGTTATAATTTGAAAGCCTAGATTTGAATATTTAATCCAGCTTTGATTGGATGCCATTTATAAATTATTATTTAATTCAGAAGTTTTGGAATCGATATTTACTGTTTTAGAGTTACTTGATGCATCCTTAGATTTTGCCATATTACATATACCTTCAAATGTTGCCCCTTCCTCAATTATCACAATTGCCGTAATAAGATTTCCATTGAGTATACAATTTTTTTCTAAAGTTGTTTTACCCGAAACCTTGACATCACCATCTACCTTTCCACTTATAAAACAATCTTGAGACTCAATGTTGCCTCTTACATGCGAACTTTTTGCTGTTCGTACAGTGCCTGAAGCCGCAACATTGCCATTTACTTTTCCATATATAAGTATGCTTCCAACAACTTTAACATCTCCATCTACCTCAACTTCTGGCCCTAAAATAGAGTTTATTTTATTTGAACTTTTTCCTTTTAGCATTTTTAATCCTTATTATTGATATTTGGGATATTAAAACTCATTTTTAAAGGGTCTACAAAACCATCTTTATTCCATATCTCAAAATGAAGATGCGGCCCTTTAGCAATACCTGACTCACCAACATGCCCCAAAATATCACCCGATTTTACAAAGTTGTGAGTATCAACTAATATAGTATCAAGATGCCCATAAAATGTATAAAAATTATTTTGATGCGATAAAATAATAATGTTGCCATATATGGCATCATTTCCAGTATAAATAACTTGTCCAGTTGCCGAAGCAAAAATTTTGTCTCCAAACTCAGTCGCTATATCTATCCCATGATGCCCATCTTTAATGCCTTGGGATATTATAGCATTCTCATTTTTTATTGGATCTATAAAGTCTATATCCACTTTAGCATTAGATAGTCTATCCTTAATATACTTATCTACATCTTGACTATAAATAACTTCATCAATTGATTGATAATAAAATATTGTAAACAATATAAGGTATGTTAAAAGGCTAATTAAAGAAATTGTAATAAAAATAAGAGGATAGAAGTGAATTTTAATACTCTTAGCGACTCTACCCCTAGATGAACTAAGATGTATCTCAATATACCTATTATGCATTTTGAGTAATTTTGATAGCATTAAAAACTATTTTAAAATTTTATTTTCAATGATGTGTTTCAAATTATCTGAGTTTTGAAAATGAATGACAATTTTGCCACTGCCATTTTTATTGGTGTTAATATTGATACGAGATTCAAAATGTTTAGATAAGCTTGTAGTGTAAATTCCAATGAGCTGGTCCAAATCTTCTAAAACTTCTTTATTTTCTACTTTTAATTTTACATCTTTGATTTTTTTATATTTATTAACTTCTTTCTCAACCATTCTAACAGATAACTTATTTTTAACAATTTTATTAAAAACTTTCAATCTTATGTCTGGTTTTAAGTCCAAAAGTGGCCTAGCATGTCCAGCTGTAATTATTTTTTCTTGCAATGCCTGAACTATAACTTTACCTGACTTTAAATCTTTAAGGAAATTTAATAATCTAATACTATTTGCAATGCCTGAACGACTTTTTCCAACGCTGTCGCCAATTTGCTGATCACTCATTTTATAATTAATTTTGAGTTTTGAAAATGCAAATGCCTCTTCTATAGGATTTAAATTAGATCTCTGAATATTTTCTATAAGAGCTAACTCTGTCATTTGAGATTCAGTATTAATCTGTTTTATAAAAACAGGAACAAACCCAAACTTATCATCCTTATGTTCTTTGAATAGCTGAGAAATGGCTTCAAATCTTCTGCCACCAGCAATTAGCTCATACTTATCATTATCAAGCTCTCTAACTGTGAGTGCTTGTAAAATCCCATGTTTAAATATTGAATTTTTAAGTTTTTGCATTTCTGCTTCATCAAAATTTTCTCTTGGATTACTAGCGTTGGGAATTATTTTGCTCAGTTCTACATTTAGAATTGAGTCGTTATTTTTGGAGGAATATGTTTTAATTAATGCTTCAATCCCTTTTCCGAGTTCTTTATTTTTTAATTTATCATTCATTACTAGTTAATATCTCCGAAACTAAATTCATATAATTTTGTGCCCCCGTACATGAGGCATCATATAATAAAATTGGTTTACCATGGCTTGGAGCCTCACCTAGTCTAACATTACGATGAATATAAGTATTGTAGACTTTGTCCTGAAAATACTCTTCAAGTTCACTAACAACTTGTTTAGATAAATTGAGTCTGCTGTCATACATTGTAACTAATATGCCTTCAATTTCAAGGCTTTTGTTCAATCTTTTTTGAACTAAACGTATTGTATTTAACAGTTGGGATAATCCCTCTAATGCATAATACTCACATTGTATTGGAATAATAATAGAATCTGATGCTGTTAGAACATTTAAGGTTAAAAGCCCTAAAGATGGAGGGCTATCAATAATAATATATTCATACTTTTTTTTAAGCGACTCTAGTCCATCTTTAAGCATAAATTCACGACTCATTGCAGAGACAAGCTCTATTTCTGCTCCAACGAGCTGAGCGGAAGATGGAATTACATCTAAAAAATCTAGTTTAGTTTTTTGAATAGCATCTTTGGGCTTAACCTTCTTAACAAGTACATCGTAAATAGAGTTCTCATATGACCCAATCTCAACACCAACTCCAGATGTTGAGTTTGCTTGTGGATCCATATCAATTAATAATGTAGGAATTTCTGTAGCGGCTAAATAAGATGCAATATTAATTGCAGATGTCGTTTTCCCAACACCACCTTTTTGATTACTTATTGATATTATTTTGCTATTAGAAGCTTTCATTATCTCGAAATTTAAGATTAAAAAATAAAATATAAAATCAATGGAATAAAGACATTTTGAATAAACGCTAAATTTATTGTTAAATTGCAGTACTAAAAATCTTAACTATATAAACAATGCAAAGTAAAATATCAAGCAGATGGACACTAATTTTAAGTACTATAATTTTATCAATTATTTTCTTATCAAATGATTATATCTTTTATAGTTCTTCAAGTTCCAATGATTCTGAAAAAGATCAGAACGACCCAAAAAAAGTTTTATTTGATAAAAAAATAATCAATCTTGGACTCGATTTACAGGGAGGAAAGGAATTTTTGCTTGCACCAAAATTAGAAGACTGGCTTGTTGATAGACTAAATTCTTCTAGCTCATCAACTGATCGAAAACCCTTTAACAATGCGCTAGAAAAGATTGATAATATTATTAGTAAAGACCCCAAATTTGTTTTAACAATTGATATTTTTGATCAATATTTAAATGAGGAAGGAAGCTCTATACCCGATTTATTTGATGGAACGACCAAAGATGAGCTAAAAGCAAAGCTTGATGAATCTTTAAATAATAACATTGAAATTATTCATAAACGAATTGATAATAAAGGCGTTACAGAGCCATCTATTCGCAAGATTGGAAGTAATATATCTGTTGAAATTCCAGGCAAAAATAATATTGATAGGCTTGAAGAGCTAATTACCTCTAGCGCCAAACTCACAGTTAATGAAATAGCAATAGGTCCCGGAACTGATGATTTTGGAATATGGCATATAAAACTCGCTGAGATTTTAGGAAAATCAACTTGGTCTAGCTTATTTGATTATTTAACCCTGTTGGATGAAGAGTCTCCATTTTTAATTATTGAAAAAGATAAATTTGAAGATTTTAAAAGTGAA
>CEVN01013321.1_pt1 | contig 12940 bp, 6 predicted proteins | sample 427041 | NCBI WGS metagenome assembly CEVN01 (sample SAMEA2623463, study PRJEB7988) | marine metagenome | biome: marine biome (ENVO:00000447); feature: surface water layer (ENVO:00002042); material: "saline water (ENVO:00002010), including plankton (ENVO:xxxxxxxx)" | depth 5 m
CTTCTGTTCGGATCAGGCTGAGGGACTCCATTGACCAGGGCCTGCGTGTAAGGATGTGCCGGCTGGGAAAAGATCTCGTCGGAGTCGCCGAATTCCACCAACCGTCCAAGATACATGATCGCTAAACGATCGCTGACATGCCGAATGACGGGAAGATTGTGACTGATGATGAGATAGGACAACCCGTGCGTTTCCTGTAGTTCATTCATCAGATTCAGTATCTCCCCCTGAACCGATACATCAAGCCCTGCGGTGGGCTCATCGGCAATGATGATTTGAGGATTGAGCGCCAGCGCTCTCGCGACGCCCACCCGGCGCGCCTGTCCTCCCGACAACTCATGCGGATATCGAGACAAGAAATCTTGCGGCAAACGAACCATCTCACAAAGGCGCGCCGCTTCTTCATCGAGGTCAGCGTTAATTCGATGAATCTGAAAAGGTTCCGTGATGAGTGAACGCACCGTCTGGCGCGGGCTTAACGATCCCACCGGATCCTGAAACATCATGGCCATATTCCGTCTTAGCTGAGAAAACCCTGCCCGGGAGAGGGCTCGCAGCTCCTGTCCATCGAAAATGACAGACCCTGACTCCGCCTGGACCAGGCCGAGAATTGCCCGGCCTAGCGTCGTCTTGCCTGAACCGCTTTCTCCCACCAGACCCAGGGTCTCCCCCTGACGCAACGAAAGCGAAGCATCGATCACGGCATCCACGAATCTTGGCCGCTTTTGAATCTTCGACCGAATCCAACTGTTGGTCTGGAATCTCACGCAGAGGTCTTCCACCTTGAGTAATTCCTCGCTCTCGACAGAAAGCTTGGGTCGCACTTTCCCAGACGCATCGCCCTGAGGTGAGGCATTCTTTGGAGCACGACCCGATGCCTGCAGACCCGGATCAAGCAGATGGCAGGATGCGACGTGTTGTGACTCATCGAGCTGCACTTTTGCTGGCGACGTCGTCTTGCACTGCTCCATCACTTGTGAGCAGCGTGCGGCGAAAATGCATCCCGTCGGCAGAACATGCAGATCGGGCACGTCACCAGGAATTACCGGGAGATAACGCGTCTTGGTCTGCGTGCGTGCGGGGTCACAATTCAGCAGCGCCTGTGTATAGGGATGGGCAGGCTCATAAAAAAGATTGCTGACACTCCCATATTCCACCACCTCACCCGCATACATCACCACCACTTGGTCACAAAGTTCAGCGATGAGACCAAGATTGTGGGACACGACCATAATCGTGGCCTCAAATTCAGCTCTCAGTTCCTGAATGAGATGAATGATTTGGGCCTCAAGGGTGACATCCAGAGCCGTGGTCGGCTCATCTGCAATCAACAGCAACGGATCCATAAGCAGCGCCATGGCGATCCCTGCGCGTTGTCTCATCCCCCCGCTGAAATGATGGGGGTACTGAAGAATACGGTCTTCCGGATCCGGTATCCCCACCTTGTGCATGATCCTGATCGCTCTTTCGCGCTTGTCCTTCATGCTGAGTTCTTTTCGACGATACTGGATATCAGACATCTGACGGTCATAGGTCAGAACCGGGATCTGTGACGTCATCGGATCCTGAAATACCATCGAGATCTGCTCTCCCCGCACCGACAACATCTGACGGTCGCTCAGAGCAAGAAGATCCTGCCCGTCAAATGTTGCTGTCCCGCCATTGATGGCGCCGTTGCTTGCCAGCAAACGGTTAATGGCCCATATCACTGTGCTCTTGCCTGAGCCGCTTTCACCCACGATGCCGAGGATCTTTCCCCTAGGCACATCAATATTGATATCTCGCAACACGTGCAAAGGGCCGCTGGGAGTCTGGAACTCTACGTTCAGCCCTCGAATGGAAAGCAGGGATTCCACGGATCAGCGTCCTTTCCGCAGCCGTGGGTCAAAAATATCCCGCAGCGCTTCGCCAAGAAAAGTGAAGCCGAGCGTTGTCAGCACCAACGGTATGCCGCCGGCCACGATGGGCCATGGGGTCAGCCGAATGATCAGGTAACCTTCGTTCAGTACCGTACCCCAACTCGCCATCGGGGGCTGTACACCCAGACCAAGAAAGCTGAGCCCCGCTTCGATGGTCACCACCACGGGAACATCCATTGCGGCGAGGATCAGCAGCGGCCCAATCACATTAGGCATGATGTGCCGAATGAGAGTCCGTACTGTCCCCGCACCCAGTGACTTCTCCGCAAGCACAAAATCAGTATTCTTCAGCGCCATCGTACTGGTTCGTGCAAGACGGGCATAACTCGGGATAGACGTCACAATCACGATCGCGAGCACGAGGTGCAGGCTGGGGCCCAGAAGCGCAACCGCAGCCAGGGCCAAGACAATTGTGGGGAAAGAGCGAATGGAGTCGAACAGCAGCAGCAGGATATTGTCCAGCCATCTCGGTCCATACCCCGCAAGCATGCCCAGACCCAATCCCAGAATCAGGGAAATTGAGACTCCAATGGCTGCCACCTGAAGCGCGACCCTCCCACCATAGAGCACTCGGGAGAAAGTATCGCGGCCCAATTGATCAGTCCCCGCCCAGTGCTCCAACGTGGGGCCCGAGAGTCGATTGGGAATATCCAGCGCAAGCGGATCATGGGTAGCCAACATCGGAGCAAAAATGGCGGCGATAAAGAAAAGCGACACCAGAATAAATCCGAACATCCCCATTGGGTTTCGGAGAAAAAGCCTCAAGCGTTCGCGACCCACACTGTGCCGAGGAGTCGTCACGCTCACAGAAGGTCTTTCTGTTTTCGTTTCTGGCATGACTTTAAAGGGACTCGCGCACCCGAGGATCAAACCATGCAACCAGAAGATCAGCGATTAGCGTGACAAATACATACATGGCGATGGTCACCAGCACCGCTCCTTGCACCACGGGGAAATTGCGGGCGAGCACCATGTCGTAAATGATTTTTCCTACCCCGGGGCGCGAGAAAATGATTTCCGCGAACACCGTTCCGGAAAGAAGGCCGCCAAAACCCACGCCAATGAGTGTGATTGTCGGCAGAATGGCGACTTTCAATGCATATCGAAAGACGACTGTCTTCGGTGACAAACCAAACGCCCGGGCCGAGCGAATGTAATTCTCCCCCATGACTTCAAGCATCGTGGCACGAACCATACGGGCGAGATACCCCACCCAGCCCAACCCCACGGCAAAAGCGGGGAGAACAAGGTGATACAAGCGATCAGAAATATCGTCCTCGTCTCCGGCGCCCAGAACCGGAAACCAGCCCAACGCGATTGAAAAAATCAAAATCGCCCATATCGAGACCAGGAAAGACGGCACAGCAATCGTGCCAACCGAGAAGATACCCGTCACACGGTCTGCAAGACTGTTGGGGCGGATAGCCGACAGGCACCCCAACGGAATACCCAGCAGCGCCGACCAGCCGATAGCCGCCAGGGCGAGAGAAATCGTATGGGGCAGTTGCTCCGAAAGCGTCAAGGCTACGCTGCGGTTGGAAAAGACATCGCTGCCAAGATCACCCTGGAACACCGAGCCAACAAAAATCGCAAACTGGTAGTACAGCGGCTCATCGAGATGCATCTTTGCCCGGTAGGCCGCCTGAACTTCCAGAGTCGCCCGCGGCCCCAGGGCAATACTTGCCGGATCGCCCGGGATCGAATGCAGCATCAGAAAAAGTGCCAACACCGCCAGAAACACGATGACGACGGATAAGGCCAATCTCCTGATGATGTAGAGCAGCATCTTTACATTGAGCTTTTATTGTTGAAACAACAGGCTGTTGATTACCGAGACGTACCGACCAAATCGGTCGGCATCAAGAACAGGTGTGAGCAGCAAGCAAGAGCCCGACTATCCACACATGGCGTTTCGGATACGACCCGCCCCGCGCCCGATCATGCCCGTTATGGACGCGCTTGGGGCGTGATGTTGCTGGAAATAAATCAACCGGCTGACCCAGCCGCCGTTCTTCCTCCGAGAATCAGAACGACAACTGGGCGCCAGACTGTTGATATCAGCCGAAATAAGGCAGAAGCATCTCACCCGATGGTGCGAATCGCGTAGAGATATCCGCACGGTGAATGAATACCTCAGGCTCATGGGTCAACCAGACGTAACCTCCTGACTCCTCCATGATTTCCTGCATCCGGATAGCAATCGCGGCCCGTTTATCGGGCACCGTCTCCGCAACGAGTTTGGCAAACAGATCCTCAAACTCATCTGAAGACCAACGTTCCCAGTTCCAGACACCAACCTGGTCCCGAACGAACCATTGGAACGGTTCATAGGGGTCCGGCCCGGATCCATAGCGCATGATCCACAGTTCGAGGTCTTTCCAGGTATCACCTTTGCTTTCCTGGCCCATTTCCCAAAACGGCCCTGAATCCAGCGGGATGATCTCAGTCTTGATGCCGATCGCTGCGAGGTTGGCCTGAATAATCTGTGCCGATAAGACGCGCTCCTGATTATTCAGCGTTCTCAAAGTGAGCTCCAGACCAGACACCCCAGCTTCTGCGAGCAGTGCTTTGGCTTTGGCTGGATCGTACGAGTAGCCAGCCGAAGTTCGTCGGCCTACAAGGCCCGGACAAACGACACCGAAAGATGGCTCGGCCGTTCCCGAATAGGCACCCTGGATGATCGAGTCCTGGTCCACCGCGTACTGAATCGCTCTTCGCACCCTGGGATCTTGCAACTTTGGATGATCGGTATTCATTCCCATCCACATGTACTGCAAGGCCCCGGCCACGGTCAGTGCTGAATTCGGCGGGGTTTCCTTGAGATACCGGGAATAAGAGTTAGAGGTGATCTTGGCGCAGTCCAACTCTCCCGCCTCAAACGCCAATGCGCCGGCCTGATCTTCGGTAACGAAAATGCAGTCAATGTTCGCAAAAGCCGGCTTTGGGCCATTCCAGTCGGGATTGGGTCGCAACTTAAGATGCTGACCCTGCTTATGCTCTGAAATGACATAAGGACCACAGGTGGCCGGCACTTCAAGCGTGTACTTGCCACCAGCGCCCTCCAGAGCCTTCTTGCAGTTGATAATTCCAGTCCCCGAGGCCAAGGTCGCGGACATGAACGGTGCAAAGGGCTGGTTGAGAACGATCGTCCCGCTGTATCGGTCTTTTACGTCTGTATGATCGTATGCGACGTAGTCTCCTTTCCACTCGCTCTCGAGCATGCGGTCGTAAGAGTAAGCGACGTCTTCTGCTGTTACTTCACCGAAACCCCCGCTCCACTGCAGTCCCTGCTTGAGCGTGAAATCGATATGGGTCGCGTCCCTAACTTCGATACTTTCGACATGCATCGAAGGTACCCAGCCAGACTCGGCGCCATAATTTGCCAGCGACGGCATGATGCACCAGTTGACGTCATTAGGCGGATGCCCTCCAACGTAATAACCGGGGTCGAGGCTCTCCATCTCCCGATCAAACCTGACGGTCAGCGTCTTACCGCTGGCAGAGTAGACCATCCCAGGGAAGGCCCCTGTCAACCCTGCTGCGCCGGTGTACGCCAGCGTTTGCAGAAAACTTCTGCGTGTTTGTTTAAATGACTCCATAAAGACTCCTCCTCTTGTTGAAAATCACTTTTTTACGTCCGCTTGATCATACGGCAATCAAAGCTTTCCCAAAAGGTGCTGACGATAACCATACTCAACAAACGGGTATCTGTGACAAAACTCCGACTCTTGGCGCATTTCTGAACCCGCAAAACGGGCTTCTCTAGTTAAAGCAATTGCCGTGGAAAGGCGAGCCGCCAGGCACGCTCATGTACAACCTCGGCATTCATTCTGACTTCCAGATCCGCTTCCACCTTAATCTCGGTTTCGGTTGACGTCACCAGAGTGTGAGTGACCGAAGAAACCGCCCAATCCGCCCTTTCAAAATGCTCGGTCCAGGTGATGTCGAGTTTTGCGCTTAAGGGATCATCCGGATGGATCGAACGATACTCATCATGTGTGGACTCCACAGTCCATCCATCATGATCATCATAGGTCACGCGGCCCTCATCAAACCACTGGTGCTCCGTCAGCACGCCGCTCTTCATATCGGTTGTCACCTCCCACTGATAATCTGAATCGCGGCTGATGGTTTTTCTTAAAGGCGCTGCACCCTCCGCCTCTTGGAATTCATGCAACTCGGCATCTGCCGAACATTCCGATCTGACGGGGAGCATTAGCGCGCCAGTTCCCGAGGTTAGGGTGATCGTGGGCTTCTCGGGCGCAGGCCAGGCGATGGGCCAGTATGACGTCGATAGCGCCACTCTTATCTTATTGCCGGGTGAAAACCGATGGCCCGCCTCACATAACTGAATCTCTACTTCGTACGCTTTGCCCGGTTCAAGCGGCTCGGGTGACTCATGACTGTCTCGATGAGTGAGGTTCAGCAATCCATAACTTACCCGGGTCACGCCGCCATCCTCGAGTACCTCCGAGAGAACCACCGCAAGATTCGCAACGGGCTTGTCGCTCGTAACCTTCACCAATACCCGCGGCGCCCCAAGGACATCAATCGGACTATCCAAGGGTGTCGAATCAAAGACCAGGGAGCCGCCTGCCTCTGCCCGCTGGTCTCCGGGTAGGTCCGGATCCAATCCATGCGGACACCACTGTCCCGCCATGGCTCCAACCGTCATTGGGGAGTTAATGGGCAGAGACTGCGGGCCTCCGGCCTTTTCACCAAGTCCATCGGCATTGAGATAGAACTTTTTGTCTTCAATATTGGGCGAAGGCCAAGAGGGCTCAGCTACCCAACGTCCGGGGCGTTCTTTGTAGTAGGTCCTTGGAGGAACAGGGTCCTCGATCCAGCAACGTAACTGGGGTTCATCCATCACGCCTGTATCTATATCTTTCAGCCAGTAATCCCACCAGCGCAGACATTCCTGCAAAAACCCGATTGCCGGACCCGGCTCGGCAAAATGGGGATACTTATGGGCCCAAGGACCCACAAGCCCCTTCGCAGGCGCTTTCAGGTTCTCCAGCATTCTGAACACAGCATTGGAATAGCCATCTGCCCAGCCGCCCACCGCGTATACCGCGGCCTGGATCTGGTCATAGTTTTCACAAACCGAACCGTGCTTATAAAACGCATCCCGATGCTGATGCCGCATCCAGTCTTCAAGCCAGAGCCCGCTGCCCTTAACGCGATCCATCCAGACGTCATACCACCGCTCACCGAGGACACTGGGATCAGGCGGGGTGGTATTGATGGAAAACATGTAGCCATTCCAGGCCGCGTTGTCATTTAAAAGACAACCGCCCATGTAATGGATGTCATCCGCATAGCGATCATCGGTTGAACAAATTGAAACGATCGCTTTCAACGCTGGCGGGCGTCTTGCCGCAATCTGCAATCCATTGAATCCGCCCCAGGAGATACCAATCATGCCGACCTGACCGCTGCACCAGGGCTGCGCAGTGATCCAGTCGATAATCTCCAACGCATCGTCTTGTTCCTGCTTTAAATACTCGCCCAAGAGCACGCCCTCTGAGTCTCCCGAACCACGCATATCCACCCTGACTGACGCGTAACCATGACCGGCAAAATAAGGGTGTGTCGAAGCGTCACGATCAGCGGTTCCGTCTTTGCGCCGATAAGGCAGGTATTCCAGAATTGCCGGTACCGGGCGCTCCTCGGCATCCACCGGCAGCCATATCCTGACCGCCAGACGCGTCCCATCCGATAACGGGATAAATTCGGGATCCCTGATGGCGATCTTATGAGGGAAGTTCGTTCTTGTTTTCATATCCTCTTCTCTTTAAGCCTTGGTCTTGATTTTTATTGGTGTTAAGTGAGCTTTGTATTTGTTCTCATGAACCCTCTCCTGCTCGACTGCTTCCTCACAAACCATCCCGCGGAATCCGATCACGCCAAGCCCTGGTAAAAATCGGCTTGCCGTCCTCTTTGGCATCGATATCCGTGTCGATGATGAAATCCGAGGCATCTGCCCTCAAGCGCGTGGTGGTCTCTATCTCAACATGCCAGTCTGCTCGCTCCAGCTCGGAACGCCAAACCCATCTGGCCTCCGCAGTAAGGGGATCGTTTTCTACGATCTCGAAGTCGCAGTGGGTGCTGTGCGCCACATTAAGATCAATATCGTGAATATGAAAGCGCCCATGATCCTCAATCAGGTTTTCGCGCCATCTTCCGCTTTTGAGATCACGATGTATGGTTCGTGCAGCATCAGGCGGGGCAATTGTGCTGGTTCTCCCCGGCGGCGCCATCTCCACCGGATCAAACACGGGCTCAGCCTCATTATCCAGCGACAAGGGGCGCACAGGCAGCGTCAAACGACTGGCACCAGCAGCCAGGGTCAGGCTGACGGGATGCGCAGATGGCCACACCATCGGCCAATAAGTCGTCGACACTGCCAACCGCACACGATGTCCCGGTGCAAATCGATGCGCCAGATCATTGAGTGTGATAACGATGTCAGTGAGCTCGCCCGCTACCATCGGAACCGTCTTGTCAAAACCTGATCTGCGTGAAAGATTAAGCATGCCGTAACTGACCCGCCTTGAAGTACCATCAGGGGAAACATCGGTGAGTCGGACCACCACAAATGCATTCGGCTGATCCACGCCGAGGCGCAGATGTGCTTTCGGAGCCCCCACCACGACAAGGTCATCCGTCAAAGGCTCTGAATCCCATACCAGCGATCGGCCGTCGTCTTCCTGCTGATCCACGGCAAGATCAGGACTGACCCCTCCCAAACCATACGGACACCAACTGCCGCCCGTGGAACCGAGGGCTTGGGAAGACGTGTGGACAAGGGAAACCGTCTTCTCAGCCTTTTCTGACAAACCCGATGCATTCAGAAAAACTTCCTGGGATTCAATTCTGGGAGAAGGCCAGGAAGGCTCAGCAATCCATTTGCCGGGGACCGAGTCCAGACAGGCATCTGGAGCAACATACTCCTGTAGGAACACCGTATAGGTCGGCTCTTCCATAATGCCCGTGTTGATATCCTTCAGCCAGTAATCCCACCACCGAAGTGAGTGCTGCAGAAATCCGATGGCCGGTCCGGGTATGCCCTGCTCAGGATATTTATGTCCCCACGGCCCGATAAGGCCTTTGGTGGGACAGGAAAGATTTGCCAGCATACGCGGCACAGCATTGGAATAACCATCTTCCCACCCCCCAACGGCATAAACTGCACATTCAATATCTTCGTAGTTCTCACAGACAGAACCATGCTGCCAGTAGGCGTCTCGACGCTGGTGTTGCATCCAGATCTGAGAAGCGGGAGGCTGCCAGTGCTCAAGGCGCTCGAGCCATGTCTTTCTCCATGACGGACCGACAATTTCAGGGTCCGGCGGCTTGGACATAAAGTGGAAAAAGCCCGAGCCCCAGAAGAACCCATCGGTCAGCAGACATCCCCCCATCCAGTGCACGTCATCCGCGTAGCGATCGTCGGTAGAGCAGTGGGTGATAACAGCCTTGAGTTCGGGCGGGCGCCGCGCAGCCACCTGCAAAGCATTGAAACCGCCCCATGAGATCCCGGTCATGCCCACACGGCCCGAACACCAGTCCTGCTCAGCAATCCAGGCAATCGCTGCAACACAATCATCCTGTTCGATGAGGGCGTATTCGTCTGTGATGAGACCCTCTGAGTCTCCGGTGCCCCGGATATCCAATCGAATCGACGCGTAGCCATGTCCGGCCCAGTAACGATGCCGACAGTCATCACGCACCCGAGTGCCATCACGTTTGCGGTAAGGGATGTATTCCAGGATGGCAGGTACCGGCGAGGACTCAGCATCTTCCGGCAGCCAGATTCGTGCGGAAAGACGAACTCCGTCCGGCATGGGAATCCAGACATGTTCCCACTCTTTAACCTGATGCAAAAATGTATCGACGATCTGGCTCACATACCCACCCCCGTTACGAGGTGACATAATCTCTCAAAACTCATTGCGAGTACAACCGCCATGTCTCAGCGTCTGCTCTATAACGGCAATTTCCTTACCATGGATGAGGATTCCTCATCGGCGGACAGCGTTCTGATTGAGGGCGGCAGAATCAAAGTAGTGGGGAGGGAGGCCGAATGTCGAGCGATCGCCACCCATGCCGAAGAGGTCAACCTAGACGGCCAGACGGTAATACCCGGCTTTATTGATCCTCATGGCCACTTTCCCGACTCGGGATTCTTAAAACTGCATCGCGTCGACCTTTCTCCTCCTCCACTGGGTGCTTGTTCCAATATCGCTGAGGTGCTTGAACAACTGCGCCAAAAAGCCCGCGTCACTAAACCCGGTGACTGGGTCGTCGGGGCCATGATCAACCCGGCAGAACTTGAGGAGAAGCGCTTCCCGACACGCAATGAATTAGATGCTGTCTCGGTGGAACATCCAGTCTGGCTGTTCCATGTCTCCGGGCACGCAGGCGTCGCCAACAGCCTGGCTCTGGCGTTTCGTGCAGTTGATAAGAATTCACAGGATCCGGCGGGCGGTAAATTCGGACGAGACCCCTTGACCGGGGAACTCAATGGCCTTTGTGAAGGGATGTCGGCCATGGGCAAGATGGGCGATTCGGAATTTCAGATCAGTTACGAAAAATTCCTTTCTGCCTACGTTGATGCGGCCGATGAATATCTTGGACAGGGCGTCACCCTCGCCCAAAATGCATGGGCGACAAAGACGCTTTTGGGTTATTTCGGCCAGATCGCAAATGAATCCCAACCGCCGATAGATACCATGGTTTTACCTGCGGGATTTCTTGAACCAAAGTTGACTGCGGGCGAGCTCGATATTCCCCTGCCAGAACCCGGCAGCGGGATATTTCTCGGACCTCGAAAAGTCTTTGTCGATGGATCATTTCATCTGCAGACTGCCTGCCTGACACAACCGTACTTCAAGCCACTCAACGGTGATCCCCATCATCGCTGCGAACTTCCATTCAGTCGCGAGCAAATGGTTACACGTATCAGCAAACTGCATGACCTTGGGTTTCAGTGTCATATCCACGCCAATGGAGATGCAGCGGCAGACCTTGCCCTCGATGCCATTGAAGCGGCCCAGCGCACCAACAGACGAGAGGATCATCGCCACACGCTGATCCATTCGCAAAATCTCCGGGAAGACCAGCTGGATCGGATGGCAACTGCCGGCGTCAGTGTCAGCTTCTTTCCCGCTCACCTTCACTACTTTGGCGATTTTCATAGCGCCGTGACGTTCGGTCCGGACCGGGTGCGCAATATGTGCCCTACCCGCTGGGCCGAAGAACGAGGAATACGTTTTACCATCCATAACGACGCACAGGTAACACCGACCCGGCCCTTGCACCTGATGTGGTGCGCAGTTAATCGGCAATCGCTTTCAGGAAAAACGATCGGCCAGGACCAGGCCGTTTCACCTCTTAGTGCTTTGAGGGCACATACCATCGATGCTGCTTGGCAGGTGTTCCAGGAACGTGATCGGGGCAGCATTGAGGCAGGCAAAAGAGCAGACTTTGCCGTGCTGTCCGGCAATCCACTCGTTGACCCGGCGAATATGCACAAACTTTCGGTCTCGCAGACGCTGGTTCTCGGGCAGACCCGATACCGTTCTTAGGAGGAACTAGATGACCAGAATTCTCATCGCTGGTTTTCAGCACGAAACCAATACATTCGGCGCCACCAAGGCATCCTTTGATGAATTTCTTGAAGCGGACGGCTGGCCCGGCCTGCTGCAGGGCGCGGACGTCATTACCGGAACGCAGGGGATCAACCTGCCAATAGCCGGTTTCGTTGAAGCCACCCGCTCGGCGCCAGACATAGAACTGGTTCCTGTTGTCTGGGCCTCAGCCGAGCCTTCTGCTCACGTCACTGACGACGCATTTGAAAGAATCTCAACGATGATTCTGGACGGCATCAAACAGGCCGGCGCTCTCGATGCGATTTATCTTGACCTGCACGGTGCGATGGTGACCGAATCTCATGAGGATGGCGAGGGCGAACTGCTCTCCCGGATTCGCGAACTGACGGGCGCTGCCTTGCCGATCGTTGTCAGTTTGGATCTTCATGCCAACATCACAGAGCGCATGGTCAGCCATGCCTCGGCTTTTTGCATATTTCGAACCTATCCGCATATCGACATGGCGGCAACCGGTGCACGGTGTTTTCCGATCCTGCAAAGATTGCTTTCAGGGGAGATCCTATACCCGGCAATGCGGCAGGCATCTTTTTTGGTGCCGTTGTCAGCACAGTACACAGGTGCTTCTCCTTGCAAAGAACTCTATCAACTCTTACCGCAAGAAAGTGCACCGGATCAGGCACACTGCGATATTGCCATGGGCTTTCCCCCGGCGGACATCTATGACGCAGGTCCTGCTGTGGTTGCCTACGCCGCATCGCAAGCCGAGGCAGAAGAGCATGCACAGCGCATCATTGACGCGATGGAAACAAAAGAAACGGCTTTTGACAGCGCCTTGCTCTCAGCCGATGCAGCAGTTGCAAAGGCGATGTCTCATGCCGGGAGCAAACCGGTCGTCATCGCAGATGTACAGGATAATCCAGGGGCCGGTGCCACCTCAGACACCACCGGCCTGCTGAAAGCGCTGGTTGACGGCAAGGCCACCGATGCGGTGCTGGCGTTGCTGCATGATCCGCAGACGGTTGCCGCCGCACAGGAGCTGGGCGAAGGCGGAATTTTTGATGCCGTACTCGGGGGGAAATCAGGGCTGCCCGATATGGGCTCTTATCATGCCAGGTGTCGGGTTCTGGCGTTAAGCGATGGCGAGTTTGCTTTCAGCGGGGCCATGTATGCCGGCGCTACGGCCCAGATTGGACCCACGGCCCTGCTCGAGATAGTCGACAGCGAATCGAGCGTCAGCGTGCTTGTCGGCAGCAAGCGCTGTCAGTGTCTGGACCGGGCGATCCTGACGCACATTGGTATTGATCCTGAGCAAAAGAAAATTGTTGCCGTGAAAAGTACGGTGCATTTTCGTGATGATTTTGAGCCAATCGCAGACCTCATCCTGCATGCACAGTCCCCAGGGGTTAA
>CEVN01019483.1_pt1 | contig 12922 bp, 15 predicted proteins | sample 427041 | NCBI WGS metagenome assembly CEVN01 (sample SAMEA2623463, study PRJEB7988) | marine metagenome | biome: marine biome (ENVO:00000447); feature: surface water layer (ENVO:00002042); material: "saline water (ENVO:00002010), including plankton (ENVO:xxxxxxxx)" | depth 5 m
GCCAAAATCACCCATCCTAGGTGGGCTTTGCCACTAGGTTCCAAACCAATGTATGCCCTTACAGTAGAGTCACCACCATGGCTGTTAGAGCCAGACAACACTCCTGTGAGGTGGTCTAATCCGACTACTTCCTCAACATTAGAGAACATTCTGTCGATAGACGCGCGAACCTCGGGGGCGAGATCATTTGGCGTCTCTCGGGTTGTCATCTGGACCACTCAGGCTGCTAGTAGTTTGTTGAGTTTCTCGCCTCTTCCTGCCGCTCGAGTGTTATCGTTGTCCTCTAAAGCAGCCTCGATTTCTGCAATTAGGTCCTCAGCTTGGGCCTTTACTTCTTCAGATATATTCTCCGACATACTCATGAAATGACGAGCAGATGAAACCGCTGATTTGGCTTTTGAGCCCTTCTTGGCCCATTCCTTTGCCTTATCTCCTCGTTGCTTGGAATTGTAACCAGTGGACTCATCTAGGAATGTTGTCCAACGCTTACGAGTATCTTGAGCGCGTGCCATAGCATCGGGGTCATCGAAATTTGGTGGAACGTTTGTAACATCTACGATCAATGCTCCTTTATCTGAATAGTGTCCAACAATTGAGGTCATTATATCATGAGAGCCGGAAAAGGAGTTTTTCTCATCTGCCTCAACTACCTCAAAATGTCTGCTTGCTAGTGCAGCAAGACCTCCTTCTGCAGTTACCTGTTTAACTAGTCCGCGCTTAACCTCGAATCTTTCCATGGAGCCTTGCGGAGCAGACTCGTTCTTGAATCCTGCCGCAGACTACAACACTCTTGTAAGCCATCCCACACGGCTAAACCATCCTCCACACTGCGAGTAGCATGGGAGTGACTACACGCGGTTTGTTCGTATCCATCATGGTCATCATGTTGGCGTCCCATAACGCACTGGCGACCTCTGCAGTGGGACTCGCAGAGAGTTTGTCCCTTTCCGAAGAAGACCTTGGGCTGAATGGTGTTGCTATCGATTCAGATGCAACTACGGCAGTGGTCTATGGACAGGAAGGATACGTTCGTATCTTAGATGCAAATGACCCTAACCAGCAGGTGGAAATGGTATGGAATGGCGTTAGCGAATTGCACGATGCCGATTTTCATCCAGGGGGCCAAACCGCACTTATTGTGGGAGACCATGGAGTAGTATTGCGCTATGCGAAGCAAGACCAATCACTAGAAAGGGCTGCATCTGATGTGTCCCTTGATTATGCAATGATTACTGCAGTTGCATGGAATACTGCTGGGTCATGGGCTTATGTCGGCACCGAGGAAGGTCAGATTTGGAGAATGAGGGCGGCCGAAGACGGAGGAGCGGAGCTGCATGCACTATCTGCTTCAGGAACAAGTGAGATTACTGCAATTGATTGCCACGATACCATCATGATGTGTGTAGTTAGTGCTACTGCCGAGGGTATTGGAATAATCGAAAGAGATCACACTTTTACTTGGGTTGGAGGAACAGGGTATCCTTGGACTGGTGTTGAATGTCCAAGTGGAGAAACTCCCTATTGCGTCGCAGTTGCCGACAATCAGATTATCGCACACATCGAACTTAATCCCGAAGATATCTCTGCTTCAATTCCGAGTATAAGCAGGCTTCAGAATTTGGAGTTGTACTTCATAGGTATAGAAGCGCAGGAAGGTGATCGTGCACTAATAGCAACGACTCCTACAAGCCTTGTCGAGCACGATATTAGCCTCAATGGATCATATCCTTGGCTTGAGCATTCAGATATTGAGAACCTCAATCTTTCTAGTGATAGAATTGTAGGTACTTGGGCTACTGGAACCGACTCTGGTTGGATAGTAACAAGCCGTGGATATTTGTTCGAATATGTACCAACCTCCTCGGAGTCATCTGGACTTCTTAGTTTGTGGATTGTAATCGCTATTCCTGCCGCAACCGGACTAGTTGTTCTGTGTCTAGTATATTTGGCATCACCTAAAAAAATGCAAGATTGGACAATCGAACGTATAGGAAATGAAGATGAAAGGAAGGATCTGGCTCGACGTAGGGCAAAACAACAAAGAAAACGGCGCTGAGATTGTCGTTTGATTTTTCAATCGTGCAACGCGCCTACGGCGCGAATTCCGAAAGCAGGCAACCTTCATGAGGGGCAGGCTTCGCGAACAGCCTGAAACTCATGCCATACGAAGCCCTCGACTTCTACGATGTAGATTCACTATTGACCGATGAGGAACGAATGGTCCGAGATATGGTCCGTGACTTTGTTGATGAAGAAGTGATTCCGAAAATTGAACATGCTTGCAGAGATGGAGTATTTCCAGATGAATGGAGAGTAGCTCTAGGTGAAATGGGAGTTCTTGGCGCTCCACTAAAGGGTTATGATTGCCCAGGTCTATCCTATACTGCATACGGTGTAATCTGCAGAGAACTAGAGAGAGGAGACAGTGGATTACGCTCTTTTGCTAGTGTTCAGGGCAGCCTTGCTATGTATCCAATTTGGGATTTCGGAAGTGAAGAACAAAAGCAACATTATCTTCCAAAGATGGCAAGTGGAGAATGGATCGGATGCTTCGGCCTCACGGAACCAGATTATGGTTCGAATCCAGGAGATATGATTACCAAGGCCGAAGATATGGGTGACCACTACTTATTGAATGGAGCCAAAATGTGGATTACTAATGGTACAGTTGCTCAATTAGCAGTTGTTTGGGCAAAATTAGATGGAGTCATTCGTGGATTTATTGTTGAGAAAGACGATCCAGGATTCAGCGCACCGGAAATGAAAGGAAAACACTCGCTCAAGGCTAGTGTGACAAGCGAATTAGTGTTCCAAGATTGCAAAATACCCAAGGATAGAATTTTACCAGGAGTTAAGGGGTTAAGAGGTCCTTTTTCCTGTCTTAACAATGCCCGATATGGGATTTCATGGGGAGCAGTGGGGGCCGCACAGGCTTGCTTTGACTCAGCTAAGGAATATTCCCTAAGCAGAATTCAATTTACTCACCCAATTGCAAGTTATCAATTGGTTCAAAACAAATTAGCGTGGATGCTAAGGGAAATTACCAAGGCTCAACTACTGGCCTACCATCTAGGCCAGAAGAAGGATGCTGGAACCTGGATTCCTGAACATATTTCTCTTGCAAAGATGAACAATGTAGATATCGCTCTTGAAATTGCAAGAGAGGCTAGAGATATTCATGGGGCAAACGGAATTCTTGACGAATACTGTATAATGCGCCACATGGCAAACCTAGAGTCAGTAAAGACCTACGAAGGAACTCATGATATTCACAATTTGATTCTCGGCCGTCATATTACAGGGATACAGGCTTTCACTAGAGAACTGTAAATGCATTTGCAAACACCTAGGGTGAGGTCGCTAATCTTCATAGATGGGATACCGGTCGAAGGGACGTCAAAGGGTAATCATATGACGATAGCAGTACTACTCAAGCAAGTTCCCGACACTACTGCAAAAATCTCCGTTAATGGAGGACGTGTAGACGAAAATGCGGTTTCAAAGTGGTCATTCAGTCCCTATGATGAGTATGCGCTAGAAGCTGCATTGCAGTTGAAAGAGTCTTCAGGTGGAGAAATTGTAGCTATCACTGCAGGTCCAGCACGTTGTGAAAAATTACTTCGAGATGCAGCAGCGGTTGGAGCGGATACTTTGGTTCATGTCTTAGCCGAGAACATCAACTATCTTGACTCAACTCAAGTTCAGAAACTTCTTGCAGCCGCTGTCCAGAAGTCTGGCGCTTCAGTTATTTTTTGCGGGAAGCAAGCCGCCGATACCAATGCGGGTTCCACAGGACCTGGGGTGGCGGAACTAATCGGGGCATCCTGTGTAACTCTGGTATCGGAAGTATCTTCAGAGGGAGGTGGATATATTGCCACCCGACCAAGTTCTGCTGGACATGAAAAAGTGACCGCTTCTGCTCCTTGTGTCTTTGCGTTTGACAAGGGCGTTTCTGAAATGCGCAGACCAAACGTCAGAGGCATAATGATGGCAAAGAAAAAACCGATAGAAACATGGTCCTTAGGAGATCTAGGAGTGGATATTGAAGCAAACGGAGTAAACATAGATTCACATTCCCCACCGGCGGAAAAACCACCAGGTCAGAAGTTTGAGGGAGCGGAATCAGTATCTACCGTAGTAAGTAAACTTCGAGATGAGGCAAACGTAATTTGAGGAGGACTAATTATGGAATGTACAGTTATCGCAGAAACTTCAGGCAGTTCAATCCACCCAATAACCGCACAACTGGTAGGGGCAGCGAGTTCTCTTGGCTTCACACCTGCAGTAGTAATTCCGGGTGGTACGGGAGCGGAAGAGGCTGCCAGCATAGATGGAGTCTCAAAGGTAATCTCCGTAGTAGGAGATTGCTTCTCAACATTTGATAGTGGTGCATGGGCTAGTGCAATAGCTTCACAATGCTCAGGAGTTGTAATTGCTGGAGCAACGCCAATTGGCCGGGAAGTCGCTTCGAGAGTAGCTGCCAAGAGAGGTATTCCAATTATTCAAGACGCTACGGGTTTGAAGTCTGGGATTACTATCACTCGGCCAATATATTCAGGTAAAGCAGTAGAGACTTCAACAGTCTCTGGCGATTGTGTAATTACATTGCGAGCAAACGCATTCGATGCCGCCGGTTCAGGAGGTAGTGCTTCTGTTAACGTAGTCGACCAAAGCGCGGATATTTCTATCGCTGTCAAAGAGGCTATCTCCAAGGCTAGCGAAAGGCTCGATGTATCAGAAGCAAATATCATTATCTCTGGCGGAAGAGGAATCGGGGAAAAAGAAAATTTCTCTCATCTTGAGGAAGTTGCCGATATAATTGGAGCTGCGGTTGGAGCTAGTAGAGCAGTGGTGGACGAGTGGGGGATGCCGCACAGTATGCAGGTTGGACAAACTGGAAAGACAGTGACACCTTCACTATACATTGCAGTTGGAATTTCAGGTGCGATTCAACATCTTGCAGGAATGCGCTCCTCAAAGTACATTGTAGCGATAAATAAGGATCCTGATGCACCTATTTTTGGGGTTGCTGACTACGGAATCGTGGCTACTTGGGAAGAAGCAGTTCCCGCCCTAAAATCAGCCTTAGCCGCACTTTGAATGAATTACTGAATCCTTACCGTAACCATGGCTTTGGTAGCCGCTCCCTTATCGTCTACAACGGTTAGTTCGAAGGGATGAGTACCCAACGGAAGGCGAACTCGGACTTGGACTGAGTCGCCGATGACATTACCCTTTGAGTCCTGCCATGCATATGACTGAATCTTTCCATCCGGGTCGTAAGACCTTGAACCATCCAGAAGAATTGTGGCGGTATTATCCTCTTCGGCTGAGATGGTTTTATCTTCGCCCGCATCTGCAATCGGTGGGAGATTAATCGCTTTTGCAGAAGCGGATAAATCCTCTAATAAATCAGCCTCTGAAATTGCTTTTTCTTCTTCAATAACTTCCAATTCTTCGCCCAAGGCATCCATCAATGAATCTGATTCAATGGAGGCATCCGGAGGTGCTTCAGCCCGAGCAATTTCATCATCACTTAAACCACCATCGAATTCGTTTGAGTAATTATTGCTAAACTCATAATCAAACAATTCAACCTCTGGATTTATTGTTTCAGAATCCGGTTCAAGTAAAACAATCGGTGCAGGGCTTTGACCCGCTGGTGAACGCCCAATCACTGAGATTAAATCGGAACTTATCGGTAAGATTTCACTGACTAAACCCTCATGCTCATACGACCAGATAATTTCTCCGCTAGATGATATTCTCATCGCATTAAACCAAGTGCCAATAATCAGATCATCATTCCATTGGATAATTGATGAAACCGGATTGTCCAGAATTAGCAATTCCTCGACTTCTTTACCAATTGTAAACCTCAACAAAGCACCATTTTGACAACCCACTATCGCACCATTTTCGGTTGCAAGTATGCTAGTCGCCATGGCTGGTAACTCACTCGTATGTAGAAGACCTCTTTCAGGATGCCAACACTCTAGGCGATTTTGAGGGCGCTCGTCTAGCGTCATCCCTAGGGAATCTCGACAAGCTAGTAGAATATTATCTGCCCGAAAACAAATTTGTGAGATTGTTTCAACATCCTCAATATCTGCAAAAGATTCATGACGGATTTCTCTGGATTTGTTCAAAATTAATAAACTTCCATCAGTTTTTGCGATTGCGAAAAAGTTTCCATCATCAGACTGAGTCAACCGATTAACATCACCATGAGATTGCGTGTTGATCTCCTTTCCATCCGAGTTAAGGAATACAAACAATCCAGAGGTATCGGATATACAGATTATGTCACCTAAAGGAATCATATGCTCAACCCCTGATGGAACTTCATACTGCCAACTCAGTGAATCATGGAAAGACTGGATTTGGCCTGTAGTCGATGCTGCGATTACATTCTCACCAAAGGTGATTATCGAAATAATTGCAGAATCGAATTTAGTATCTTGTAGAAGAGTGTCTGCTTCGAAAATTAGCATTTTACCCTCAATGGAACCGACTGCAAAGCGAGAGTTACCAAGTATACAAGAAGACACTATATCCTCGAGCATTTCAATCTGGGCAAAGCCCCCTATTGTCGGCAAACCGTCAACTTTCACAGCCTCAACCCTCAGCAAGTGGTTTTCACACTGTCGTGTCGATGGACGTTGTAATATATCAAAAATTTAGGCTTTGACAGAATCTTTTCTCTTGGCTTCTAAGGAATCCAAATATGCTTGGTCGATTCTTCCAGCGACATAGCGGCCATCGAAACAGGAGCAATCGAAGTTCGCAAGACGTGTATCTCCAGCACCCAAACAAGATTCGACTAAATCGTCGAGGTTTTGATAGATTAACCAATCAGCGCCAATCGCTTGACTTATCTCCTCAGTGGTGCGATTGTGAGCAACGTACTCATGCTTGGCAGGCATATCTATTCCATACACATTTGGATGTACTACTGGCGGTGCTGCAGAGGCGAAGTAGACCTTGTTGGCGCCTGCTTCTCTAGCCATCTCCACAATCCTCCTCGAGGTATTTCCTCTGACGATACTATCGTCAACTATGAGTACATTTCTTCCTTCAAATTCATGCCTAATCGTGTTTAGTTTCTTTCTTACAGAATCTTTTCGCATCGCCTGTCCTGGCATGATAAATGTTCTACCAATGTATCGGTTTTTTACGAATCCCTCTCTGTACGATACCCCCAACTCCCTGGCTAATTCGAGAGCAGCAATTCGACCACTATCCGGAACCGGAATAACACAATCAATCGCGTGATCGGGATATTCATCAGTAATACGATTCGCCAATCTAGCCCCCATAGCTAACCTTGCGCCATGGACAGAAACTCCATCCAAGCGAGAATCGGGACGAGCGAAGTAAACGTATTCGAATATGCAAGGGGTGTGGCTAGTAGAATCTGCACAAATTCTTGAGGTTCTAGTACCATCCATCCTAACAACAATTGCTTCTCCCGGTGCAACATCTCTTTCTCGTTCAAATCCAAGTGCCTTCATAGCGACGGATTCGGATGCTACCAAGGTTTCAGTAAATCCATCAATTTCACAAGTTCCTATACTCAGAGGCCTAATCCCGTGAGGATCGCGAAAGGCAACAATTCCCCAACCTGTAATCATTGTAACCACAGAATATGAGCCCTCGACAGTCTCGTTAATCGCCCTTATAGCACGGAAGACGTCTTCTTCACTAAGTGCGTCTAATCCACCTCTACGCCCATTTATTGAACGCTGAATTTCGGCTGCGAATAAATTCAGTAGGGCTTCCGAATCTGAACTGGTATTGATTCGACGATGATCTCTTTCTAGTAATGTATCAATTATTTCTTCCGGATTGGTCAAGTTACCATTGTGTGCTAGACTTACTCCAAATGGAGAGTTGGTATAGAATGGTTGAGCCTCTGCAGCAGAAGAAGAACCTGCAGTCGGGTATCGAACGTGGCCTAAACCCATGGAACCCTGCAATGCCTGGATGTGACGGAGTCGGAATACATCTCGGACTAGACCATTTGCTCTTCTATGGGAAATATTCCTAGAATCGCTAGTTACGATGCCTGCTGCATCTTGCCCTCTATGTTGTAAAACTAGTAAGCCGTCATAGAGAGTCTTACCCACCTGACTATCTGGGTGCCCGACGAGACCTATGATACCACACATCGGGATTCGTCTTTTCCTGATTCAGAAAGGACTTAGCCATTTCCGGAGCGAAGTCTTCACTTCTTGTATGCCATAGAACGGTTTCTTTTACTCCAACGGAATTTACGGAGTCGAGAAGATTCGCCATAGCCACATGCAGAGCAAACACGCTTCTGCTTGTGATAGGAATGTCGGCCACAGCGGCGGCATCGAATATGCGTGGACTTCTGTTTCTTGCCCATGCTTGGAGTTCCCTTGGACATGATTACCACCTCTGAGGACAACGCGGCGACCGATGAGCGTGTTATGAGTATTACTCAAAGGATTGCAACGACTTTACAGACGCAAAAAGTGGAGGAAAGAGTCGAATCAATTTTCCAACATCTCGATAAGTGGGTCTTCTGTTGGGCTTTTCCTAGACACAATTAGCATTTGAAAAGTGACAAATGCAAGGATTATTGGCATCCAAAGTACGATTACGCCTACGCCCAAAGAAGTAAACAAAAAGGCGAGTTCTAGTATTTCTGCTAATGAAGTATTACCATCTTTCTCCATCGACATCGCTAACATAGGTCCTATACTAAGAATAAGAGAAGACATTAGAGGAATGGTCGGTCGGTGATAGGGGTTCCAAGTAACGATTAGATGTATTGCAAAGCAGTAACAAATGAATACCATAGCTATGAGTATCATCGCTCCTAAGGATCCAATACCTGTAATTGAAATATCAAAACCAAGCATTAACCTCCACCTCCCAAATTCCTTCTAATCATTTCAGTAACCAGACGCCTTTCATTGTCGTTAAGAGGCTCAATTGGTGAGTCTTTGGGAGTAACATTCTCAGTGAACCTGATGATTCGGAATAATAGGTATACAGTTCCGGCTATACCAAAGACAAAACAAACCATCCATGCAAGAACATCGAGGCGGGTATATGCTTCTTCAAACCATGGACTTTGGGTAATAGACCACCAAGATAATCCAAGAAGAAACCATCCAATAGCTAACACAGGTGGGTTTCGTTCAGCGTAAATTCGAGAACCTCTGATTATTGTATGGCAACCAATCAATGCAGTCGAAATGGAAATTAAAGACCAGGTAACCACTTTGAGATAGGATTCCCTGCCGTCGTCGTTACAAAATGAAATAAACTCACAGCGATGATAATCCGACTCAAAATAAAGAGGTTGTTCAGGCAAGAATATGAGTCCTGCGAGCCCGATTAATGCTATTGGCCCAGCAAACTTACTACGCTTGAAGGCAGGCCCCATACGCCACATAGAGAATGCAGCAATCAGTAAGGTGAAGCTCAGCAATGCCTGATTCACCCAGAAGACCATGGCTGTTCGAGAAGGGGTAGATTCTTTGAATTGACTACCTACAATTTAGCCTTAAATGAGGGACACTGCCCCTAAAGGGGGCTTGCCTTCTCGCGACACAATCAAATATGGGTCATAGGTGGGCGCGACGTCGTAAGACGTTGAGGTGCTCAGTAATGGTCAAGATGCCACGTAAGGTAATGCGCTACAGCCCATCGGCTGGAAAGCATACTGAGCACACAGTCGAGCGAGTCAAGAAGCGACGCGCATCCGAACTAAAATGGGGTCAGAGAAGGTTCCGTAAGGTCACATCTGGATACCGAGGTTTCCCTCGTCCCAAACCATCAGGTGACAAGCCTACGAAGCGCGTCAATCTACTCTACCGTTGCTCAGAGACTGGAAAGGCTCACCAGCCTGCCGCTCAGAGAGCAAAGAAATTTGAGCTCGTGGAGAGGTGATTTCATGGGAGATGCAAAATTCCTACGAGTAACTTGCCAGGACTGCGGTCATGTGGCAATAATCTTCGAAAGGGCGTCAACCCATATTCCCTGCTCGGTCTGCGGTGCTACATTAGCCCGTCCAGCAGGCGGTAAAGCAGAACTTGTCGGAAGCACAATAACAGACGTCCTCGAGTAAAGGGGACTGCATTAGAATGGCTGATACTAACGATAATTGGCCTGAAGAAGGTGAGTTACTAGTCTGTACAGTTAGTAATGTCAGAGAAAATGGAGCTTACCTTAGCCTAGACGAATATGGTTCGCGTGAAGGATTTGTCTTCGTTGGTGAAGTGGCTTCTGGATGGGTCAAGAACATACGCAATCACATTCGAGTTGGACAGCGGGTGGTCGCCAAGGTAATTGGTGTCAAAAAAGATCGTGAACGAGTTGATCTGTCTATCAAGAGTGTTTCAGAAGAACGCAGAAGAGACACTCTGCAAAGCTGGAAAAACAAACAGCGTGCTCACCAAATCATGGGTGTTGTAGCTGAGAGAACAGGATGGGATGAAGAGAAAACTGCTGAAATCTCGAATGAGATGACTGAAATCTTTGGAACCCTATACGGGGCACTAGAGGAATGTGCAATTTCTGAAACAGCACTATCTGATAATGGCTTTAGTGGAGATTGGATGGCTACAGTAGTTGAATTAGCAGTGGAAAATATCATCCCTCCATTCGTAGAGATTCGTGGCCTATTCAACATCGAGGTTTGGGGCTCAGAGGGAGTCTATGCAATCCGAGACGCACTTCTTGCCGCAGAAGCTGTTGCTGAAGGCGAGGAAGAAGTCACACTAACCTGCCACTATGATGGCGCTCCTGAATATAGAGTCGACATCAAGGCTCCAGATTACGAAACCGCTGAAAGAATGTGGGAAGAGGCTCAAACTGCCGTCACAGAATCAATCGCTTCGGTTGAAGGCGAAATCGATATCGAACGCATGTAAATACTCTATTTGCATGCTACATCTTCAAAGACCTCTGAAAGCGGACGTGCCTACTGAGGAATAGGGATGGCTCGGACGAGACTACAACGGTGTACCGTTTGTGGCGAGTATGGACTTGGTGAAGAATGCAAGAAGTGCGGAGCAAAGATGACAGCTGTTGCACCAATGAAGTACTCACCACAGGATGCTCAAGGAGCACGTCGAAGACAGCGGGAAGACGCAGGTAGTGACGAATGGATCGAAGAATTACCTACTCCTCGTAAGGAGGAGAACGAGTGACTCGTGCACACATACATTGGTTGATTGGGGAATCGTTACCTGAACACGTGGCTTTACTAGAGGCGGTACCCGGTGTAGGAAATGTTGGGAAATTAGTTGTAGACGCATTGGTAGAAAACAATCCTTCGACACTTATTGCCAGAATACTGCACCCAGATATGCCACCTCATTCTACTCTAGACGAAGATGGTTTACTCACTCCACCTTCAATGCTAGTACATCGAGTTATGTTATCCGATGGAAGATATGTCGTTACGGTTACTGGTGAATTGCAGCCAATGACAGCTGCGGGGCAACACGAGGTTGCTCAAGCTATTCTAGAGATGTCACACTCAACACCTCAATTATTGGTACTCGCAGGTCTAGCAGCTGAAGTTGAAGAAAATTCAATCCACGTTATTTGTGCTGATGCAAAGGTACGAGGCAATCTTCAAGCAAACGATATCGAAGTTAGTAAATCCCAACCTAAAGCAGGAATGATTGGGGTAGCTGGACTTTTGGTCTCACTATCTTCGATATACCAAGTTCCCACAGTTGCATTGGTTGCTGATACAGTAGGTGCTTCAGCAGACGTCATTGCTGCTGACAGGCTTGCACGTTGGATTGAGGAAGCATTGGGCTTACCACTTGGAATTGACTTGGACACTACAGAGGAGACTGCAAGGAAACTACTGGCAAGTATAGAAGTCAGTGGCTCTATCGAAGAGCATCTAGGAATGCCTGCAGAAGCAGATGATTTCTACGTCTGAATGGTGAAGTAAATGCGTGCACTGCTAGGAAGTGGCGGAATTGGAACTGATGAACGAAGAGAGTTGTATCGTGACTTAATGTCAGAAAATTTTGCTGACTGTCAAAGAGTGATATTCGTTCCATTTGCATCCAATGATTATGATGGATATACCGAAAGGATGCAAGAGTTTGCAGGGCAATCAGGATACGAACTGGTGGGTCTGCATGAATTCGAGGACCCGTTAGCCGCTATCGAGGCTATGGATGGCATCTATGTCGGTGGAGGAAATACCTGGTTACTTGTCAGAGCCCTACATGAAAGAGGTCTAATTGAACCGATCAGAGATGCTGTATTGCAAAGAGGGGTTCCCTACGCAGGAGTTAGTGCAGGTGCAAATGTGGCCTGCCCAAGTATGCAGACTACCAATGATATGGCGGTTACAATGGTGCCATCATTCGAGACATTTGGAATTGTTCCATTTCAAATTAATCCGCATTATCATCCCGGAGGGATTTGGTATAGAGAGAGTGAAGATGGAGATTTCCAACAACACTTTGGAGAAACCCGTGCAAGAAGAGTAAGAGAATACCACCAAACTAACGATATCCCAGTCATTGGATTGTACGAAGGATCTTTCCTTAGATGTAGAGATGATTCATTTGAACTACTAGGAAATAAGGCTGCAGTGATGCGAAAAGACGAAGAAATGGAGGTCTTAGAACCAGGAACTATCCTTCGTGGAGACTTAACCACCGCTTGATACGACAATTAGTTCGAGTTCTATATCCTCAGTGATTGTAGACGAGTGCGGGACTATGGTTTCACCCAGTACAGCGAGTACGGTTGAGCTTGCAATGTCAAGTCTTTCCAATACTTCGGCGATTCTTATTGGTTCATCGCTCTCAACAATACTGGGGCCACCATCTTCGTGATTCACCGTGATTCGCATCAACCCGAGGGAGGCTAGTCAGACTTATGACCAAATCGCAGGTGGCGGGCTTAC
>CEVN01154548.1_pt1 | contig 12865 bp, 11 predicted proteins | sample 427041 | NCBI WGS metagenome assembly CEVN01 (sample SAMEA2623463, study PRJEB7988) | marine metagenome | biome: marine biome (ENVO:00000447); feature: surface water layer (ENVO:00002042); material: "saline water (ENVO:00002010), including plankton (ENVO:xxxxxxxx)" | depth 5 m
CACCTGCACAATCATAAAGCTCACTAGCACAAGTTTCAGAGCACCCTGATGTGTCTTGTGTATCTATATGACTTTGTAATACACAGCTTGGATAAGGTGAGCATAAATTATTATTATTTATCAATAGAGTTTCATTAGCGTTGCATACTTCTGATGGGATAACACCTGACAACTCATTATCATTTAAATTAAACCCTTCATAACTCAAATTAGTAAAATTCCCTAAGGAAGATGGAATTTCTCCGGTTAATTGATTATTTTGTAAAAATAAATATTCTAAATTTGCTAAGTTACCAAGCTCAGATGGAATCTCACCTGATAGTTGATTAACCTGTAAACCTAAATAACTTAAATTTGTTAGATTTCCTAACTCTGTTGGGATTGAACCAGACAGCTGATTAAAATGTAATTTTAAACTTCCCAAATTAGTTAAATCACCTAGCTCATCCGGAATCTCACCTGATAAATCATTCTTATGTAAATGTAGAGTTATTAAATTTGATAAAGCACCTAACTCTGCTGGAATTGATCCAGTTAAATTATTATCTTGTAATTGTAATTGTTCTAAATTTGTTAAATTCCCTAACTCTGCTGGGATTGCACCTGTTAATTGATTATCTAACAAATTAATTTCTTTTATGCTAGTAAGATCACCTATCTGTGGGGGGATACCCGTAAGCTGATTATCTTGCAATTTTAAACTATTTAAGTTCACAAGATTTCCTATAGCTGTTGGAATTTCACCAGTTAACTGATTATTAGTTAATTCTAATACTGTTAAATTCGTTAAACTTAAAAGTACAGATGGAATCTCACCTGCAAGCTGATTGTGAGCAAGTTTAAGATCTACTAAACTTGACATACCTGCTATTTCATCAGGAACCTCTGCTATTTGATTAATATTTAGTTGCAGTGATTGTACATTTGTTAGATTTCCTATTTCAGGTGGAATTTCAGTTAGCTGATTAATTCCCAAATTTATGCTTTCTAAATTTGTTAAAAGGCCTATTTCTGTTGGAATAGCACCTGTTAAATTATTATTGTATAAAAATAAATTTTGTAGACTTGTTAGACCACCAATTTCAGAAGGAATTTCTCCAGATAGATTATTATCATTTAACCTTAATGTTTCTAAATTCGTTAAATTTCCAATCTCAGGAGGAATAGGTCCAGAAAATGAGTTATAACTTAAATTTAATGTGGTCAAATTAGTAAGATTGCCAATCTCTGAGGGAATGGATCCTGATAATCCTTGACCTTGTAAGTTTAAGTCTGTTATTGAATTAATGTTGTAACACTGACCATATAAATAAATATTTTCACTACATTCATTAGCGCAATCTAAACCTGGTCCATTACAAATATTACATTCATCTTCTACTGCAGCACCTCCACAAACTCCTTCGCAATCATTATATTGACATGAATTATCATCAACTGTTGCTTGAGAATTAAAGTTACATGCTGTAGAGTCAGTGCATCCTAATATATCTTGATTGTCATTTGAATCATCATAATAGGTAACATCAACAGCCTCGCCGCTTGAAGTAGAAAAAACAATACCACTTAAACCAGTTACATCACCAGATAAAACCATTTCTGTTAATGTGCCGCAACCTTGAGGAATTGATCCTCCAGTAAATGAGAAAGCGATAACCATTGATCCATTTGCTTGAACTGTAAACCCTGCTGTTTCAGCATCTCCTCCAGCGCTACTATCAACAGTAGCATCATCAACAGTCCATTGAAAGCCACCAATTATAAAGTTAACATTATATAAAACATGACCACCATCAAGGTAAATAGTATTAATAGGTAAATCACAGCCTCCAGAAACGCCACCTGTCTCACCACCATCGGTTTCTCCGCCATCAGTTTCCCCTCCATCATCAGAACCGCCATCATCAGCACCGCCATCATCATCATCGCCATCATCAGAGCCACCATCATCATCATCGCCATCATCAGAGCCACCATCATCATCACCGCCATCATCTTCGCCGCCATCGGTATCGCATGTGGAATTATCTCCATTGCAGACCCCACAACTATCTTCAATACCATCACAATCAGAAGGTCCAACAACTGAAGAACTGCTACTTTCACATCCTAAAAATAAAATTAATAGTAAAATAAATATTCTCATGTAAATATCCTTAATAATTAATAATTAATAAAAAACCCTTCTATATAATAAGAAGGGTTAATTATGTTTTCTGCGGAGAGTGCGAGATTTGAACTCGCGCGTGATTGTTACACCACGACGGATTAGCAATCCGCTGCATTACCGCTCTGCCAACTCTCCATTTTAAATTTTGCGGAGAGGACAGGATTCGAACCTGCAACCCCAAAGGGGCGACGGTTTTCAAGACCGCGTGACAGCCGTTGTCCACCTCTCCGTGTTACGAACAAAATTAAAAACTACTTTATATTTAAAAGCCTGATATTTTAGCTGATTTTTTATACAGCTGAAATACAATATGCCAACCTAAGGCAATAACAACTAATAAAACTAAACCTGTTATGTTAAATAGTTTTCCACTAAATATAACAGTATGTTCATTAATCATTGTCCAAAGCAAAGGAACAGACATGTATGTATTATGTTTTGATCTTAACCCTGCAAGAGCCACCAAATTTCCATCTGGAGCTTCACCATTTTTAATAGCGGTGATTATTTTTTGTTGAGCAGGCCAGATTCTAAACCAAACATTAAATGCCATCATAGTTCCAAACATAGCACCAATATGAATATTAAAAGCTCTATAACCAAATTGACCGCAATGTATCATTGCATATTCAACTCCAGCAATTAATAGAAAACTAACTATTGTTGCTACTCTAACATTTTTAGCAAGTGCTGATTTCCATAAAAAATCATAAACAAAAACAGCTACAAATGTTACAAGTAACATCATATGCGTCCACATGTTTACTTCACCTTCGCCATCAACCATCATACTTGTTTCACTGGTAGCTTCCATTGATAATCCACCATTCCAAAATATTACATATAGTAATATTACACCAGTGAACCATGTCCAAGCAGCACCCCATCTAAACCAATATAGGGTACGAGGCATAAGTTCAGGGACAACTTTCTTTTTTGTATCTCCATCCATAGTTGCGGCAACATGACCATTTATGAAATTGAAAAAGTACAATAATCCAATCCACATTACTCCAGCAATGATATGCAACCATTTTGCTACAGGGTTTAACATACTAAGAAAATCCATATGCTCTCCTTAATTAAGTTATTTTATAATTCGTCAGAATTATTAGCTAAGTAATCTCTCATTCCATCATCACTAGGTTTCATACCAGTTTTTCCTTGAGCCCAACCAGCAGGACAAACTTCACCATGCTTATTGTGATGATCTAATGCATCTATTAATCTTAGCATTTCGTCAACATTTCTTCCTAAAGGTAAATCATTTTTAATTTCATGTCTCACATTGCCATCTTCATCAATCAAAAATGATCCTCTAAGTGCAACTCCACCACCTACTGATGTTTCCATTTCATCATTATCTGTCATTACAGTAGCTGAAGTTGTTCCAAGTAAAACATCATAATTTCTTGAAATTGATTTATCTAAATCTGCAATAAGAGGGTATCCAACTTTTCCAATACCACCCTTATTAACGGGCATTTCTTTCCATCTTAAATGTGAAAAATGTGAATCAACAGAACATCCAAGAACTTGGACGTTTCGCTTTTCAAACGCATCAAGGCGCTTATCAAAAGCGATTAATTCACTTGGTCATACAAAAGTAAAATCTAAAGGATAAAAGAATAAAACTACTTTTTTACCTTTATAGTCTGATAAACTGATTTCTTTAAAGGTATTATCTGCCATAACAGCTTGAGCTTTAAAATCAGGTGCAGGTTTCGTTACTAACATTTTTAAACTCCTAAAATCATTAATAGTTATTGTAATTGAATCCTATAATCTAAAATTTAATGTTAGTAAAAGACAATAATTATCTATTGCGGGCAGCTAAAATAAGATTTTTAATTTTTTCGTAGTTTCCAGAGCATTCTCCTAACTCTGTAGGATCTGGATTATTGTAGGTTAGATTTACTCTGGCAAACTCAACTCCATTCCTATCTAAAATTATTAAATCACGAAGATTTGCATTCCATATATCCCATACATCACCATCTCCATCATTTCCTTCACATAAATCATTTTGACAGTTTATTCCGTCATCATAATCTTGAGACCATGGTAAAATTCTTGGACCTTCATTACATGTGGAGGAACTGCAATCACTCTCACATATCATGCAACTTAAGCTATCGTTTATATATTGAAATCCATTAATACCCATCATTTTAACATCATTAATACCTTCAGAAACTAATTCTAAGTATAAATCATTGATGATCCCGAACCGAGACCTGCAGGTCGTTCAACCTTGTTTTCCAAAATAATAAACCGATACCTGCCCATCAAAGAAAGATGGACCAATGTTTTGTCCAAAAAATTCTGAAGCTGGATTTATATCTTCAAGTATAAAATCTGGGTTAGGAGGGGATTCAGATAAGATTGAGCTCACAAGTTGAACAATATCAACAACATCTATGTTTCCATCAGAATTTATATCAGCATAATCAATCGAATCACCTGTTAAAGTATTTGTATCTAAGATGTGTCCTACAATTTGTACAATATCAACTACATTTACTAAAAAATCAAAATTAACATCACCTTTATCGAAAGGTAGGTTGTAAACTTGTTCAGCATATATTGCTCCTGAACCAGCATTGCCAATATTAGCTGTCCAAAGACCATTTTCTGATGAGGCATATTGATACCCAAATACCTCTGAAAAAGCCCAAACTACATCAGTATCAATGTTTCCAGCTTCAATCGTCCACCAATAAGTTTCTCCTGGGTCAAGATAAATACATAGATTAGTGGTGGTGATTAGATTATATCCATTAATAGCTGGATATGAAACATTATGATTCCACTGTGATAACTCTGATAATAACTCTCCAGGAACACCATTATTATCTTCTCTGATAGATAAATTTATATTTGCAGAATTTATACTAGAAGCAGTCATATAAAATACCATAGCCTCTAAAACATAATCACTGCTAACTGTAAATTTATTTGCGACTGAATTATAAATATTTATTGTATATCCATTATTTAAATCTGGAGGACTACCAGTATTATAAATGACAGATCTATTTTGGCTAAATAGAAGTGTGGTGAATGCAAATAATATTATAAAATATCTTTTCATATTAGAATCTATAAATATTTAAATAAATAATCAATATAATTAATTCATTTTTATTTTATATGGCATTAAAAATTGAATATCATCATTCATTAAAACAGGGATAATATCTAGTGCTTCTAACTCACTTGATAATTCATTTGGAAAAATATCCTTTAATTCAAGAATTTTAATTTGAGTTTGATTATCTTTATCATTATCAAATAAGTTAAAGAAATTAAAACTTCTAACTTCAGGATATTCTATGATTTCAATATCTTGATTTAAATCTATAGAGGCGCTTGTTTTAGCAACATCAATTGCATCGTGAAGGCCTCCATTTAAATCAACAAGTCCAAGTTCTTTTGCTTTTACTCCAGACCATACTCTTCCTAAAGCAATTTCATCTAAAGATTCTTTACTTTCAATAGATTCTCTTCCACTAACAACTCTTTCTTTAAAAATATCATAAACATCCATAATACTTTCTTGAATTCTATCTCTTTCTTCTTGGGTTAGTAAATGAGAGCCAGAACCAAAATCAGCATTATTACCTTGTTTTATATTATCTGAATTTATTCCAATCCTTTTTAAAAGCTCTGAAAAGTTAAGCCTACCCCAAACAACACCTATAGAACCAGTAATAGATGTTTCATCAGCTAATATTTTATCAGCTTGACATGATATATAGTAACCACCAGATGCTGCTATATCAGACATAGACACAATAAAAGGTTTAATGTTTGAACTGTCTTCAACTGTTGTTTTGTAGACCTCGTTCCACATCATATCTGAAGCTAAAGCTGATCCTCCGCCACTATCAACTCTCAATACAATAGCATCAATTTCTTTATCTTCACGTGCATCTTTAATAGCTTCCATAATTGTTTCATCACCCATCATAGTTGATCCACCTGGGCCAGGATTGCTTTTTCCAGAAATGATGCCTCCTACTGCATAAATTACAGCAATTTTTGGTTTTTTATTTGGTCCCCAAGCATATACATAATCACCTGCGGATTTATAATTATCCCAATCTATAATATTAATTTTATTATCATTTAAACTCTTAATATAATCTTCAAAATCATCTGGAAACATTGTATCATTGATAAGTCCTTTTTCAACAGCTTTTGTTGAAGTAAAATATGGACCATTGTTTATTACATTAAGTGTTTTCTCATTATCCCAGCCTTTTGCTCTTGAAATGTCATTAACCATCACATTATATAAATCATCAACTAGTTCAGAGTAGTTTTCACGCATTTCATCTGACATTTTTCTATTTAAGAGTGGGTCCATAGCAGTTTTATAAGGACTCACCCTAATAACTTCAGGTACAATAGAAACTGTGTCTAATAATCCTCTTAAAAATTGAATTTCCATGTTAAAGCCTCTTAAATCAACACTTGCCATTCTATGTGTGTATATTTCATCAGCCATAGATATTAAATAGTAATCTGAATTTGAAATTCCTTTTTCAGAATAAACTAATATTTTTTTATCATTAGACTTAAGTCTCATTAAGGCTTCATACATTTCTTTTCTTTTTGCAAAGCCTGTTTGAACATTTCCTAATTCAATAATAACACCATCAATTTTTTCATCTTCTGCTATTAAATCCACTTTATCAATCCATGCTTTAAGCTGTTGTCCTATCTTGTTTGAGTTTCCAAAAGGAAGTGGATTAAAATCAAATATAAAGTCAAATGGTGAAACAGTTGGTTCTTCTTCGATAAAATACCCATCTAGTTTTAGATTAATATAGTTTAATTTTTCATTTTTTAATTTTAAGCCTTTTCGATCTTGAGCATAGTTATAGACAATTAAAGAATTGCTTGATACATTTGTATTTGTAAATGAATTTATGGGATCATTTGATAAAGTTATTCCATTATTTTTCATATAGAATGAAATATTTAATCCATGAGCTCTCTTTTTGGTATTATTAGATAAATTGTTATATTTAAAAGTTGAGTAAGAGATATCAATTCCTGGATTTATTGTAAGATTTACAAATAATTTTTCTTGGTAACTATTTTTATCTAAAAGCATATGATTTTCATATTCGTAATTTGAGTCCATTTTATAGCCCAGATTGTTCATAGTTTTATCATATCCAATAGTAAGATTTGAATAATCAATAAACTTGTTTGATTGAACCGGGGTATTTAAAAAAGCAAATGGTCTTATTGAAAATCCTGAAGTAACATAGTTATATTTATAATTTACATCATTCCAGTTAGTTTCAATTAGGCAGTCTTGTTCACATTGTTTAGTCGTATTTTCTCCTTTATAATTTACAATACCAATTGATAAGGCATCTATTGGTCTATATAGTAATCCAATAGAGTAGTCAGAATTGTGATTATATTTAGCACCTAAAAAAATATTATTTAAATGTTCACCATCAAACAGCTCAAAACCATAACCAATAGAATATTTAAGTTCTTCATCATATGTATCGTATCCGTACTCAAAAGCAAACCCACTAGCATACCTATTTATAAAGCTTAAATAGTATTTTCTATTAACATCAATAGGAACTTGCTTAATCATAAATCCATATTGATAATCTCGATTTATTCCTAATCCAGCAGGGTTTAAATTCAAGGCATTTAGATTATCAGATAAACTAACAGATGTTGGTTCTTGAGTATATGAGTTTAGGTTTTGTGTGAAAATAGTTGAAATAAATAAAAAAAATAAAATTAGAGGGATTTGTTTTTGCATTAGATACCTTTTTATTATTTATATAGACATTGTAATTTATATTAGTTTAATTATTAAATAAAGTAAATGATATTAAAAATAGGATTTTGAAATGCAAAAAGTTTGTATACTAGGAGTTGGACGACAAGGGAGTGCAGCTGCTTATGATATTCTTAAATATAATAAACCACAACAACTTTTATTATTAGATAATAATCATGATTCTCTAAAAAGGACTATGTCTAAAATTAATAAGGTTAAAGATGATAGTACGCAAATTATTGCAGAGGTAATTGATTTGAATAATAGTCAAAAATTAAGTAAGCTTTTAACACCTTTTGATATTTTTCTAAGTGCTGTTCCATATCAATTTAATTTACAGTTAACAAAAGTTGCTCTTTCTTCAAAAACCTCTATGGTTGATTTAGGTGGACATACAAAAAACGTTATTAAACAGCTCAGCTATGATGAATCTTCAAAAAATAATAATATTGCAATTGTTCCAGATTGTGGAATGGGACCAGGTATGAATATTTCTATGGCATTGCTTGGAATAGAATATTTAGATCAAGCTAAAGATGTTTACATATGGGATGGTGGATTGCCTAAAAATCCTGTAAAACCATGGAATTATTCTTTATTCTTTAATATAAAAGGATTAACAAATGAATATGATGGTAGTGCATACTTTATTAAAAATGGAAAAATTGAAAAAATCTTATGCTTTGAAGAATTTGAAGTTGTAGAATTTGAAGATATTGGAAAATTAGAAGCTGTAGTTACTTCTGGAGGATTGTCAACAATGCCATGGACTTTCGAAGGAAAATTAAATACTTTATCTAATAAAACATTACGATATAAAGGACACTGGGAGTTGATGAAAGCATATAGGCAATTAGGGTTATTTTCTGAAAAACAGATTACTTATAATGGTGCGAAATTTACTCCTAGAGATTTTTATCACTTTTTATTAGAACCATTATTGGGGAGTGATGATAGAGAAGATATTTGTTTGATGAGAACTGAATCTTATGGATTAAAAGATGGACATAATATTGGTGTCCGATATGAGGTTGTTGAAGAGTATGATGAAAATACTGGTTTTATGGCAATGGAAAAATGGACGGGTTGGCATGCATCTATAGTCATGCAAAAAATCTTAGATGGCTCAATAAAACCTGGCGCACATGCAATTGAAAAAGCTTTATCAGGAAAAATGTTTTATGATGAGGCAGTAAAGCGTGGTTACAATATAAAAGAAACTATTTTAAATTCTTAATTTTGCTTTTGAATCTTTTTTCAATTTTTTTTGCATTATTTAATACTTCATCCCAAGAATTCTGATATTTTATTGGATCAATTAAGCCTAAATTATTAAATGCTAAAATGCGTTCGATATCTGAACCAGTATCACCTTTTGATATGCCATTTTTATCTGGTGAATAACTTGTAATAGTGTTCTCGAAAATAGTATTAAAGTTTAAATCTAATTTTTTTGTTGAGTTTAGAGCATCCTTTAATATATCAGATTTACTAAAATTTAGATATGGTAAATAGAGATTTATATTAAAATCATTCCAGTTCCCAATTTCAAAAGCATCTAATATTTTATCATAAAATTCTTTTCTGCAATCTGGGTAAATTGCATGATCTCCAGAATGAACACCTAAAGATATATCTATATTTTTTTTATATTGATTGGATATGGACAAAGAATGACCATATAGAAAAGATATAAAAATAGCATTTCTATTTGGCACTACAGTAGACTTCATATTTTCTTCTTCGTAGTATCCAGAAGGAACTTCTTTTTCATTGTTAGTTAAGGAAGAAGATAGGAGTCGAGCAGAATCTTTAATATCAATAATATTATGTGTAATGTCATAACCTCTAGAAATTAGATAATCTACATTCTTAGTTGCTTTAGAAATTTCAATACTATGTTTTTGACCATAGTTAAATGTTAAAGCATATACTGAATATTTTTTCCTAATTAGATGTAATAGGAGAGAGGTGGAGTCCATACCTCCACTTAAGCATAAAGTCGCAATTTTATTATTCACCTTTATAAATTATCCCTGTCCCATGATCTTCAGAGAGAATGATTTTACTAAGACCATTAATTTTATTGCTTAGTTTATTCCAAATCCATTTGCATAGAAGTTCACTTGTAGGATTGGATAAGCCATCAATCTCATTTAAGAGTTTATGGTCAATAAGTGGTAAAATGTTTTTATTAAAAATTTGATCAATAGTGAAAAAGTCTATAACAAATCCAGTTTTGTTATCAATTTCTCCTTCAATATAAACTGTTAAATTAAATGTATGTCCATGAATTTGTTTACATATATGTTCATCATCAAGATTTGGAAGATGTCTTGCTGCATGAAATCTAAATTGTCTAAATACTTCCATTATTTTTTATTTTTCTTTCTAATAGTTTTTTCAATTAATCCCCATAATGACTTAGGCACTTTATCAAGTCGAGTGAATTGTCCCGCATTGTATGTCCATTCACCACCATCTAATGTAACAACTTCACTTGTCATATATGCAGAGTAATCTGATAATAAGTAACCAGCTAAATTTGCTAATTCTTGATGTTCTCCATGTCTTTTAAGTGGAACTCTTTTTGCAAGATCTAAAAATTTCGAAAAACCTGGAGGTACTAATCTATCCCAGGCTCCTTTTGTTGGAAATGGTCCAGGTGCTATTGCATTACTTCTTATATTATATTTAGCCCATTCGCTTCCAATTGATCTAGTGAAAGCATTAACACCGCCTTTTGCTGCAGCTGATGGAGCTACATAGGCAGATCCTGTAGAAGCATAAGTTGTTGTTATATTTAAAATTACACCGGGTTTTTTATCTTTAATCCACCGCTTGCCTAGAGTGAGAGTAAAATTACAAGTTCCTTTTAAGACAATGTCTATAATTACTTCAAAAGCTTTTGCCGATAGGCGTTCAGTAGGACTAATGAAGTTCCCTGCAGCATTATTAAGCAAACAATCAATATATCCGAAATGTTCTATGCCTTTATTAATAACATTTTCAACATCTTCAATTTTTCTCACATCTCCAGATATATAAAATGTTTTTCCTGGGAATTTTTTGTCAAATTCAGCTTGAGTTTTTTTAAGTACTTCATCTTTTCTACTCGATATTATAATAGAGCCACCAAGTTTTAAGATGTATTCACCTATAGATTTACCTAATCCTGTTCCTCCTCCAGTTATAAGAACAACTTTATCTTTGAACGTATTTTCTGGCAGCATTCCTTTATTGTACATAGTATTACCTTATTTTCATTTAACTTGTTTAATAAACATAAATTTAAATAGATTCAATACCTTTAAATTATGAAATTTCTATTAATTAATCATTGGAGTTTATTTTTATGCAGTTTATAATTAAAAAATCAGAGTATAAATCTTTAAAAGCAGATTTACTTGTAGTTGGTATGTTTAAAGATGGTAAACAGAATAAATCTTTAGATATTGTATTTAATAAAAGTTTAAGTAAAGCGCTTAAAATAGAACAATTTAATGGTTCTTATAAAAAAAATATTACTCTATATGGTGAGTCTATCAAGCGTCTGCAGTTAGTTGGTTTAGGTCAAAAGAAGGATTTTAACCCTGATAAATTGCGTGCCTTATTTGCTGATGTTGTTAGAACAGCAAATTCTAGTAAAGTTAAAACAATTACTATTGATGCGGATTCATTTAATTTAAGTAATGATCAATATGCACAAGCATGTTCTGAAGGCCTTTTATTAGGCTCATATGGCTTTAATAATTACAAATCAAAAAAAGATTCTAATAATTCAACTGAAAAAATTTGTTTTTTAGGTGAGTCTAGTAAATCTGCAATACATAAAGGTTTTAAAATTGCTGAAGGTGTTAATTTTGCTAGAGATTTAGGTAATCATCCTGCAAATATTCTAACTCCAGAATATATGGCTAATTTAGCAGTAGAATTATCAAGTAAATGTAATTTAATGAAATCCAAAATTATTGATGTTAAAGATTTTGTTAAAATGGGATTTGGTTCTTTTTATAGTGTTGCAAAAGCATCTGTTTTACCTGCAAAAATGATTTTGGTAGAATATAATGGTGGTAAAAAAGGAGATAAACCTTTAGCATTAGTTGGTAAAGGTTTAACCTTTGATACTGGAGGTATTTCGTTAAAACCACCAGCAAGAATGGATGAAATGAAATTTGATATGTGTGGAAGTGGTACAGTTTTAGGTGTAATGAATGCAGTTGTTGAGCTTAAGCCAAAATTAAATATAGTTTTTGCTATAGGAGCGACCGAAAATATGCCTGGAGGAAATGCAAGTAGACCTGGTGATATTGTAACTGCATATAATGGTAAAACAATCGAAGTTTTAAATACTGACGCTGAAGGAAGATTAGTTTTAGCTGATGTTTTATCATATGTTGCTGATAAGTATAAACCTGAGGCTATGATAGATTTTGCTACTTTAACAGGAGCAGTTTTAGTTGCTTTAGGCAATAGAGCCACAGGGTTAATGGGTAATAATGAAGATTTAATTAATGAGATTAAAGAATCTGGTGCTACTACAAATGAAAAGGTGTGGGAACTTCCTTTGTGGCCTGAATATTCTAAAGACATTAAAGGTAAATATGCTGATATTCAAAATATTGGTAAAGCTGGTGCTGGCACAATTACAGCAGGTGCTTTTTTAAAAGAGTTTGTTGGTGATACGCCATGGTGCCATTTAGATATCGCAGGCACAGCGTGGGGACCAAAAGAACCTAGCTATCAACCAAAGGTTGGTGCAACAGGTGTTGCTGTAAGACTTATCTATGATTTAATTGAAAAAAGATGTAATTAAGATATCTTGGCGGCGTAGCTCAGTTGGTTAGAGCACCGGAATCATAATCCGGGTG
>CEVN01365308.1_pt1 | contig 12802 bp, 9 predicted proteins | sample 427041 | NCBI WGS metagenome assembly CEVN01 (sample SAMEA2623463, study PRJEB7988) | marine metagenome | biome: marine biome (ENVO:00000447); feature: surface water layer (ENVO:00002042); material: "saline water (ENVO:00002010), including plankton (ENVO:xxxxxxxx)" | depth 5 m
GTCACTAATATTGTTGTCACGAACAAATTTATTAGTAATTTTATAATATATGTTAAAAAGTAAATCATTTTTTAGTTTATAGTTTTAAAGCGTAGTTTAAATTTACTTACATTTAATAAAGAAAGTAAAGGAGTTCCCAATATTTGGTAATCCGGCACAAATCCCCATATTCGAGAATCATAACTATTATCCCTGTTGTCACCAATAAACATATAGTAATCGTGCTTTACTATATAATTTTCTAATTCCATTAATGGAACGCCATTTACTTTTAAATTATTAAAAATATAATCATCTGCATAACTTTTGTAGTAATCTAAAATAAATGCTATTGCATTTCCATTATAATTATCATTCAGTATCTCAGCTAAGTCATTAGGATTATGTGAGGAAATAAATGAATCCCAAATAGAATTATTAACTAAATCATTTGAATCAATTACTGAATCTTGATTTAAATCTAAACTTGGCATATTTGAATAGTTATTCATTTGATTTAGTATTGGATTTTCATAAATATACCAAGGATTATCTTTTCTATTGTTTTTGTTCTTAATCTTTAAATTGCCTTTAATTTTATGGTAATTTTTAAATCTTTTTTCACGATTTGGAAATAATTTATACCGTAATATTCCACTAATCTGAGCTATTGATTCAGGATCTTCCATAATATATTTAACACTATCTAATGTAACATTATTACCATCTTGTACTAGTAAGGTAATAAAAGATATCCATTCTTTTTTATTCTTAAACCACTGTTCTATATTGATATTCATATCTTTGTAAGGAACTACAAATTCTTCTAAATTATCATTATTTCCACTAAAATATGGGTAAATTTGATTGTTGATAAATTGAGACTGAATACTTGCTACATCTTCATTAGTTTTAAACAAATAATCGCTTTTAAATGGATTAAGCTGATAATCCTCATTGAATAAAATGACATCATTTCTATTGAAAGTATTATATTTATTAGCATTGCCATCATTTAAAAAGTTAATCTTATTCATAGCGACATTAAATCTCATTTCGTTTTTTGAATTTATTAATCTTATATCATCGGCATCATAAATATTACCATCTTTTGCAATAAATTTATCTTTATCATTTATTGTTTTATAAACTTCTCCATCGTTATCAAAATCTGCTTCACCAAAAGTTATATATTTAGCTTTATTAGGAAATGGCATTAATTTTTTATTAACAAATATATTGCCTAAGTTGATTGATATTGAATCACCCGCTATACCAATACATCTTTTAACATATTTTTGAAATGGGTCTCTTGGAAATTCAAACATAGCAACATCACCATTTTCAATTTCTTTAAACTTTGGAAGCCGTAAAGCTGGAATGTAAAATCCTTTTCTTGTATATGGAATCCCAATCCAATTTGGCGTTCTCATACCATAAGTAAATTTATTTCCAATCATAAGGTCACCAACAAGAATTTCATCTTCCATAGAACCAGTTGGAACAACATAGATTTCAATTAAAGAAGACTTCACAGTTAATGCAACAATAATTAAAATTACTAGTACTTGGGAATCTTTTAACCATTTTCTTATTTTGTTTTTCAATTAATAACCCTTTGCTGAAGCATCTCTTCTTTTATCTGATGCACCATAAATAATCTTACTTGTTTCTATTTCATTATCTATATAATCAATCATAATACAATTTGCTTCTCCAATACTAGCACGATATCTAAGATTATGACCTAATTTAATTAATTTATCTATAGTTTCTTTGGAAAAACCATAAGGTTCAACATCTATGAAGTCTGGAAGCCATTGATGATGAAATCTCTGTGCATCAACTGCATCTTGAATACTCATATTATAATCAATAACGTTTGTTGTAATTTGTGCTATTGTTGTTATAATGGTAGATCCACCTGGTGACCCTAAAACCATAAATAAGTCTCCATCTTTGTTTTCAATTATTGTTGGAGTCATTGAACTCAACATTCTTTTATTTGGTTCAATTGAATTAGCTTCATTTCCAATTAAACCCCAAGTATTTGGGTGACCAGGTTTTATTGAAAAATCATCCATTTGATTATTTAAGAAAAAACCTGAATCATCAACAACAATTCCATTACCGTATCTACGATTTAAGGTTGTAGTTAGGCTTACGGCATTGCCAAATTGATCTACAATTGAAAAATGAGTAGTTTCGTTTGATTCTTTATTCTTTTGAATTTCAAACCATTTTTTCTTTGATTCGTTTCCCCAAATTCCATCAACAATCAAATTATTACGTCTTTGAAATTTTTTTATTAAATCTATATCACCATTAAATGGGTCAACTGAATTATAATTAAAATCTCCACGACTAATATCTAGTGAACTTGTAGATTTATTAAAATCAATTTCTTCAAAACGTTTTTTAGCATATTTCTTTGAAATTAAATTTTCGATAGGGATATTATTAAAATCCATATCTCCTAGATAATGAGCCCTATCTGAATAAACTCTTTTTTCAATTTCAGTTAGTAAATGAATTTGATTAGCTGAATGAAATGGGATTTCATCTAAATTTATTAATTCCAATTGATTTAAAATTCCAGCTAAAGCAATTCCTCCAGATGAAGGTGGAGGCATAGTATAAATTTTATAATCTTTATATTTAAACTCTATTGGCTTTCTAGAAATAGCTTGATAACTTTTAAGATCATCAAGACTTATAATACCGCCTGTTCTTTTCATTGTGTTTATAATGTTTGATGCAGTCTTCCCTTCATAGAACTCTCTTGCCCCATAAATAGCAATTCTCTGTAAAGTTTTACTTAAATCCTTTTGAACAAAAATCTCATTAATCTTGAAATCACTGTTTTCTTTAGTAAATATTTTCTTTGACTCTATATCATTAGCTAAAAATTTTGAATATCTTTCTGAATTTAAAAATTTAACATTAAAAGGGTCTAACCTAAATCCATTTTTGGCAAGGATGATAGCAGGCTTTATTAAATCACTCCATTTTTTAGTTCCATATTTTTGATGTGCTAGCCACATTCCAGCAACAGTGCCAGGTACCCCAGAACTTAATCCTGTAGATATGCTTAAGTTAGGAATAACATTTAAACTGTCATCTAAAAACATATTTTTATTTGACTTACTTGGAGCTTTCTCTCTGAAATCTATGGTTTCAACTAATCCATCTTCTGTTCTAATAACCATAAAACCTCCCCCACCAATATTGCCCGCCTGAGGAAAGACTACAGATAAAGCAAAATTAACTGCAATGGCAGCATCTATTGCGTTTCCACCATTTTTTAATATATCTACTCCAATTTGAGAAGCGTATTCGTTTGATGAAACTACCATACCATTATAATTTATGGCATCCGGATGCTTTTGATAGAATAGTGTGCTATTAAGTGAAAGAAGACAATTAATAATTATAATATTTACAAAAAATTTAAATCTCATTTATAGTACCTTTAGAAATCTTTATTCTTTCATATTTGGCATTAAAATTATAATGACATTTTTTAACCATGTAACTTTTCAAATTTAACTCTTCATGGTTAATTAAAAATTCATTTATTTTACATCTTAAATTACTATTATTAATATTAATTTTACTATTAATAGTTTCATTCTTAAAATCAACAGATACAATTATGATGATTAACATAGATTCTTTTATATACATAATATCAAAATAGTCATTTATAGATATTACTTTATAATTTTGATGGATTATTTTAACTGAAATTAATTTTAACGCTAAATCAAATACTTCTTTATTATCTTTTAGTGTCTTGTATGTAGGTAGAAATTTAGATATTGGATTAAATGATTTGCGATGTATAACTGTTGAACCAAATTGTTTAATCATTTCTATGTGAAATTTTGTGCCATATCCTTTATGTTTATCAAATCCATACTCTGGAAATACTAATGAATATGATTTCATGATTCTATCTCTAGTGACTTTTGCTATAATAGAAGCACAAGCTATTGAATAAGACAGTGAATCTCCCTTAATTATATTTTTTTGATTGATGCTATTTAAATCTGCTTTATTACCATCAACTAAAACAATATCAGGTTTATTATTTAAATTTTTAATTGATTTTCTCATTGCTAAGTAAGTAGATTTTAAAATATTTATTTCATCAATTTTTTTTTCATGTATTATTCCAATACCAATATCTACAGCCTTTTCAATTATTAAATCATATAATTTAATTCTTTTTTTCTCAGTTATTTTTTTAGAATCTTTAACGCCTTCTATTAAATCATTATTACCCCAATTTAGGGACACAGCTACGACTGGGCCTGCTAAGGGACCTCTTCCCGCTTCATCTATACCAACAATTGTTTTAAAACCTTTGTCTCTATAATGATTTTCATACTTTAAAATATCCATGGAATAATTTATAAAATTTTATAAATTTATAATAATTATTTGGGGTGCACAACGCTGAGAACATACCCATTAACCTGATCAAGATAATGCTTGCGGAGGAAAAAATGAAAAAAAAATATCATATCATAATTTTACTAACAACAAACCTTTTACTTTCATATATACCACAAACTATAACAGGTAAAATCCTAGATATTAATAGTGAAGCAATTAACAACGTATTTGTTTATTCACAAGTAGGATCAACTAAAACTGATGAATTTGGAAATTTTGTACTTCAGTATAAAACAAAGGAAGAAATAGTTACTATTGAAAAGATAGGATTTCAAAGAAGAGAATACTCTATTGAATTTATGCTTGATAATAATACTATTATTCTTGAAAGAAAATCAATAAAACTTAATGATATAACCATTAGAGAACTTAGTGGTGATATTTCAAAGCAAAAAACAGCCAATGATATACAAATAATTAATAGTTTTAATAATAGTGAAACACATTTTGATGATGTAATAAGAAAAGTACCTAATCTAAATTATGCAGGTGGTACATCAAGACAAAGATTTTTTCAAATTAGAGGTATTGGAGAAAGAAGTCAATATGCAGGTGAAGGTGGACCTATGTACTATGTTGGCACAGTAATTGATAATATTGACCTAAGTGGAATAGGTATGGGAATCTTTCTTGATGATGTAAATCAAATTGAGGTATTTCAAGGACCGCAATCTTATGCTTATGGGCACAACTCTATGGCAGGATTAATTAATGTTAATACAAATAATCCATCTAATAATAAAAATAGAAAATTTAAACTAACTATAGGAAATGATAATCTCATAAAAGCAACATCAAGCATTAACTTGCCTAGGGTAATAAATGTTCTTCAACTTAATCATTTTCTATATTTATCAAAACAAGATGGTTTTATGTATAACTCATACCTGAATGATTATAAAAATAATAAAAATGAATTTTTAAATAAATTTAAAATTCAATATAATAATAATAGTAATTTCAATTCCTTACTAACTATTATTAATTCAAATCTTGATAATGGCTATGATTCCTGGTCAGTAAATAACAATCCAGATACTACTTATACAAATGACCCTGGAAATGATTCGCAAGAGTTATTTGCACTATCTTTAAATAATAAACTAATATTTAATAATTTTGAATTAAATCATATATCCAGTTACATTAATTCTGAAATGTTACATAGCTATGATTCTGACTGGGGTAATGATTATTTTTGGAGCCTTGAACCTTATAATGTTGATGGATGGTCTAATGAATATACGCAATCTGAAAAAAGAAAAAGAACTATGCTTACGCAAGAATTTCGAACTCTAAACAAAATTCAAAACAACTTTTTCGAAACAAAATTTACAAATGGTTTTTTTTACAAGAAATTAACTGAAGAAGATGATGCTATTGGCTGGATACTTGGAGGTGAAGATGCAGGTTTACTTAGTAAATTTAATATTTCAAACTCTGCACTTTATAGCGAAATCAAAACAAATTTAAATAATTTTTTATTATCTATTAACGGAAGATATGAAAAAGTAGATATTGATTATACTTCAACACACTTTCATGAGTACTATAACTACTATACTTATTACACTACTTATGATACATCCTATGTTGATATAAATATAAAAGAAAATCTTTTAGGTGGTAAAATATCTCTATCGTATTCATTAAATGAAAATACAAATTTATTTATTTCTGGTTCAAGAGGATTTAAAGCTTCAGGAGTTAATCAAAATCCTAGACTTTCTGTTAATAATCGTACTTTTAAACCTGAATATAATAATAATATAGATATTGGTTATAGGTATGCAGATGATCAATTAGGTATAAATTTTGTTGCTTTTAATATGAATCGAAAAGACTTGCAAGTTTCATTGTCAAGTCAACAGGACCCAACAAATCCTAATAGCTTTTATTTTTATACCTCTAATGCAAGTACTGGTAATAATTATGGATTTAACTTTGATCTGAAAATTAAAAATATAAACAATATTGAATCATATGTTAATTTTGGTTATCTAAAAACAAAAATTGATTCATACACTTATTTTACAGACGAAGTAACAGAAATAGAGTTCAGTCAACGTGAAGCAGCACATGCACCTAGATATTCTTTTTCTATGGGGTTAATTAAGCATTTTAATAATATTATATTAAATATGAATATAGAAGGTAAGGATAAGTTTTATTTTTCAGATAGTCATGATCAAATATCTAAACCTTATATATTAACGAATTTTTCTTTTGACTACAAATTAAATAGTAGTACTACTATAACATTGTGGTCAAAAAATTTATTTAATAAAAAATATGCTACAAGAGGTTTTTATTTTGGTGTTGAACCACCAGCTTATGAAGATAAACTCTATGTTACTTATGGTGATCCATTTACAATTGGCTTATCTATTAATCTATCATATTAAATGATTATTAATATTATAATACTATCTTTTTTCTTTTTAGTATTATTTATTGGATACTTTACAACATCTAGCAAAAATGTTTCTGAGTATATTTTCACAGGAAGAAAACTAACAGTTCCAGCGCTCGTAGCAACTATTGTTACAACGTGGTATGGTGGTATAAATGAAATTGGCATAGAAACAATAAACAATGGTATTGTTGTTTGGCTTTATTTTGGTTTTTTTTATTATTTAGCGGCATTAATCTATGCATTTGTAGTAGCTCCTAAAATTATAAGAAAAAAATATGATTCTATTCCATTAGCAATATATAAGACATATGGTAAATTACCTGCATTAATCTCCCTATTTTTCTTTCTATTATATTTAATACCTGCTTCATATTTGTTAATACTCGGTCAATTAATAAGTGAAATATTCAACTTAAATTTGAATCTCTCACTATTTATAGGATTAATTGTAAGTTCTATTTACACTTTAAAAGGTGGTTTTAAATCTATTGTTAATACTGATAAAATTCAGTTTGTTGTTATGTTTACTGGCTTTATAATTTTAACGTTCACATTAAATTTTTCAGATAATTATGGATTTATTCTTTTAAAAAATTTATATGAAACAGATCAGATATTGTTTTCTATACCAGGTAAAGTAGAATGGTCATATGTGTTTATGTTTTTATTTCTATCATTACTCACATTCATTGACCCATCATTTTATCAAAGAGTAAATTCTGCAAGAGATTTAAAAACTGTTCAAAAAAGTATATTAATTTCTATTTTTTTCTGGATTTGTTTTGACTTTATGACAATTTCTAGTGCCCTATACTATTATGCATTATCTTTGGAAAATAGTTTAAACCCATTAGTTACAAATTCACCCTACGTAGAATTATCAAAAATAGTTTTCAGTAACAATAATTTTTTATTAGGTATATTTTTTATATCAATACTTTCCGTAGTAATGTCAACAATTGATAGCTATACATTTCTTTCATCAACAACACTAAGATATGACTTAAGTAAAATTTTAGGTAAAGAAATTCAAATAAAATCGTTAAGAAATAGTATAATTTTAATAATGTTTTGCTCTTATTTATTATCAACGAGTTTTGATCGAGCATTAGATTATTGGTATTATTTCGGCACATATGTGTTTGTATCTTCATTCTTTCCATTAATATGTGCTCTTTTTAGTATAAAGATATACCATGTAGCGCTAATGATGATTTTATCATTATTAGCTACATTTTCTTATGAAATAATAAGTTTATATTACAATTATAATTTACCTTCAATATACATAGGTTTTATTGTAAGTAGTTTCTTTTTATTAATACAAAAGTTTTATATAATTAAATGTAAAAACTAGGATAAATATGAAAATTATACTTTTATTGAATATTATTTTATTTTCTTTATTTTTTTCAAATAATAATGATATTAATAGCGCTACTGATAATTATCAGGATAGTTATATAGTATACTATCCAACAGGTGAAAAAAGATATGTTCAAAACTATGATGTCTGGGGAGACTTAACAGGTGAATGGTTAAATTTTTATAAAAATGGTAACATAAAACAAAAAGGTTTTTATAAAAATGGTAAACCGTACGGCCTATGGACATACTACAACGAAGATGGATCAATCACAAAAGAAGATTTTTTAGAAATTGATACTAATTGCGTTAAACATATAGCCCTATGGTCAGCACAAGAAATTGCAGATGAATTAGGTAAAACTAAAAAATGGGTGTTTCTTAATTATACAGTTGATGTATGGAAAAATGAAACGTCTTCTGAAAAAAATAGTAAAATTTCAAAACTAAGAGCATCATCTTATGCAGAAATAATCAAAGTCACTGAAGATGATTATAAAGTTATTGCACCAATTGATAAGAAAATTGGCTGGATCAATAAATCTCATGTAAAGAGTGTAATTGATAAAAATAGAATAACTAAAGCGTTATGTGGTGATTAAAATTTGTTCTTAAAGCAATTTACTTAGATACTTGTCATTCAGCTAAACTCTCATATACAGAAAATATCTTTATACCATTTTCGACCAAATATAGTTTTGAATCTTTAATATTAATTTTAATATTTTTTTGAGATGTTTCAGTAACATCAATTTTGTATGACATTGACTGTGGTTGAGGTCCACTAATTTGAATTGGTTCTTCGAAATATTTTGATAAATCTATATGAATCTTAACAGATTCTTTTGGAATCAAGTTTATAACGTCTGCTAAATCAATTTCAAAATCTACTTCTATTATTTTTACGTATATCATATTTTCAGATTCATTATATTCAATTATTACATCACCAATAACCTTATCTGTTCTTTCAAACTGACTTGATTTTAAATTTATGTTTGCACTAAATTCCGATTTATCTCTAGAAATATCAATATTCAAATTTGCAAGTGTCCAAGAATAGTCTATTATGCTAATTTTACCTTTACCTTCTATAGTTCCAAATGATAATAAGAATTGATTTATTATATCTTCATGCACAAATAACTCTAAATGATTTGAGTAATCTTCTTCAATTACTTCAAAAGATGAATAAATAGTACAAAAAAATAATATATAAATCAAAAAATGTCTCATAGAATGAACTTATATTAGAAAAGTGAAATATTTATTACAATAATAAAAAAAGCCCTCAATGTGAGGGCCTTTTTTTAATCTTACAAAATTATAAGAAATCTATCCAAGTATGACTCCAATTAATATCACTACATCCTGAACATTTAAAATCCCATCAGAATTTAAATCAGCAGCATACTGCTCATTTCCTTCTGGAGAATCACTTTGTAATATAAAATTAATCAATATTACAACATCCTGAATATTTATGACAGAATCGGTATTAATATCACCAAGAACAACATCAAGAATTTCAAGAACTGTACATTCACCGCTAGATAGCAATGCTTGCCCACTCGAATCAGAAGCAATAGTTTCAGTAATACAAATATCAGTATTACCAGAATCTTGAGAAGTAAATTCTAGTGTTGTTAATAAACCAGTTCCACTTGGAATTGTTGATCCTGTTAAGCTGAATCCAATTACAATACCTAATTCAGAAGTAGAAACCTCAAAACCATTTTCAGCTGCTAATCCTCCTGAAGCAGAGACAAGTGTAACAAGGTCAGGGTTATCAGTTAAAGAAAACTGAAAACCAGCTATATCAATAGAATTATTAATAAATACTTCAATAGAGTTTTGAGTTAACTCTCCAAAAGTAAAAGCTGCCGAACCTGCATTGTAATCAATTTCTTCGCATGAATTATTACCAACTGATAGTGGGTTTGCATTTGAATCAGAAACAATCGCATCATCAACACAAACAGTAGTTATACCACCTCCATTTAAAGAGTATGAAAGATTTGTTAAAACACTGCTACCAGCTGGAATAGTATCGCCCGTAAATGAAAATCCTAGGACTATACCTAAATCTGATGTGGAAACTTCAAAACCATTTTCAGCTGCAGAACCACCGTTGGCACCTGTTATGGTTATGACGTCAGGATTATCTGTTAAAGTAAACTGAAAACCTCCAACTGCCACGTCATTTGACATAATAACTTGAATATTATCACCAGTTATTGTACCAAAAGCAAAAGAAGCATTTCCATAACTATATTCGCATGAACCATCATCAATGTTTGCATCTGGATTATAATTATCAGCTTCAGGATCAGTACAACCTAAAATGTCAGTAATACCATCTCTTGTACCATCAATAAAAGTAACTCCTGAGTTATTAGGATCTAAATATTGATCAATATAAGTCCATGCACTTGAGAATTTTGCGTAACCATGATAATAATTTTGAGCACAATAACAATCAGGTGCTGGATTGCAATAGTTCGTATATATATAGCTTGCCATTCCTCTTATTCTTTTGTTTGAATCAAACATTGGAGAACCAGAAGAACCTGGTATAACCCTACCACTACTATATCCAAAATCCCAAGCATTACCACTACTTGACATACCATAAGCATCATAAGAAATCTTTTTAATATCACCATCTGCATGATGAATACCTACTATATTATTGCCAGGATTAGATGAAGATCTATTCCAACCAGCATAATAAGGGTTATATGAATCAGGTATATTATTATATAATCTAATAAGAGCATAATCATTATTATTAAAATTACCAATTGCAAGCTGTTGAGTTCCACTCATGGTATTGTAGTTACCTGGATTATTTCCAGTACATGTATTAGCCTGATAATTAAAATAAACAGTGCTACTACCTCCATAACAATGGGCAGCATATAAAATGTAAGGAGTTTTATCAAATTCAGTATTGTTAACTAAAGCTGCAGAGCAAGTACCACCATTACTAGCAACTAAAACAACTGCATCAACTTGATCATCCCATCCATTTTGTGAAGTATATGGACAAACAACATTGTCATTACAGTCTACCCTATCATTGTAAGCATTTTCATTGTGAAAATTCATTAAATCCAAGAAATCGTGAGTAATTACTCCTAAATTTAACTTAATATCTTTGATTTCATTATTTGGAACTGTTAATTCTATAATAACTCTATCACCTTTAACAACAGCTGTTGATATTTCTTCAATAGGATTATTATTATTTGAATTAAAAGACCCAATGCTCATAAATTCATCCTCACTAGAAATAAACATTTTACTATTATCTGTAAGGTAAAATTTATCAAATACAAATGCAATAGCCTTAGCACCAGGTGACTCTACACCTAAATAAAATGTTGTTTCATATAAGTCTATAATTTTTGTAGCTGCCTCTAGTACATTAACATTGACTTGATATTCATCTGCGTACTTTTTAACCATTGGATGTAAGTTTCTATTAATAATCTCCAGATCTTCAGTTGAAATAAAGTTGATTGGATTATCAAGATTAAGGCTATACTTTGGTGAACCTCCATGTTGAATCTGAGAAAAAGAAAATGATAGTAATAAAAATAATGAAAATATATAATTCATGATATACCTCTCTTCGTATTATTCAACAATATAATATATGTGTTGAAATATTATTAATCTTATTTATTTACAATATGTAACAATAAAGTATTACTTTAAGTCATCTTATTAAAGTTACTTTAATTAGGTAGTTTACCTTTATCAATATTTAGATTATTATTTTTAGCTTTGTGGATGACTGTATCTAAGAATTCATCAATAAAATCTATTCTAGCCTCTTCATTAGTAAGTTCTAAAAATTCTTGTTTAAGATCATTTGGAATTAGAATATTTTTAGTAAAATCAAATGAGTTTGACTTATTTATTTCATTTTGAATATCATGATCAATATTTAATGTTAAGAGTAATTTTAAATACTTATCTAAAACAAAAGAAAAACGCTCTTTTTTAAGTTTATCATACATCTCTTCGTAATATTGAATATCACCATACCATAGGTTATTATTCTTTAAAAAATTATTAACAAAAAAACGTTCTTCACCTTGAACCAAAATATCATATTTACCATCATCGTATTTTTTATATACTTTGACAACTTTAACCTTTGTCCCTACATTGTTTATCTTATCTTTATTTTTAAATAAAATTCCAAAACCAGATTTAGTTTTCAAACAATCAGAAACCATCTTCTTATACCTATCTTCAAAAATATGTAATGGAATTTTCTCTCCTGGTAATATTGCAAGATTAATAGGAAATAAAGGTATCTTGTCAGTTTTAATCACAATCCTGCTCTCCCCAGTGATCAATACAAGGAAAATCACTTTGATCCATGCATAAATTATTATCGCTAGCAAATATTTCACATGTTGGATTTAAACTACAAAAATTTGAAGGTAAAGATGATAAATTATTATCATTAATATAAAGTTTTGTTAATGAATCAAGATTGATGATAGAACTAGGTAATTGATAAAGGTCTTGATTAGCCAAAGATAGATAGGTTAAATACCCAGT
>CEVN01117017.1_pt1 | contig 12759 bp, 11 predicted proteins | sample 427041 | NCBI WGS metagenome assembly CEVN01 (sample SAMEA2623463, study PRJEB7988) | marine metagenome | biome: marine biome (ENVO:00000447); feature: surface water layer (ENVO:00002042); material: "saline water (ENVO:00002010), including plankton (ENVO:xxxxxxxx)" | depth 5 m
CCCATGCCGCTGCCGATATAGGTCAACTCGTTGTCGCCGGCGAAGCGGCGGTCTTGCAGAACCAGGATCATTTCCTGATCCCCGGCCGGCAGCCCCAGGGCGCGCTCGGCCTCGTCCTCGATGACCAGCGGGCCGGCCAGGCCCGCATAGCTTTGAAAGCCCACCCGGCCGCCGTCCGGTCCATGCGGGTGCGGGTGGTACCAATACAGCCCGGCGCGGTCGCGCACATCGAAGGCTACGGTCATGGCTTCGTCGGGCTTGATCGGCAGCCGTGGCTGGCCGTCCACATCCGGCGGCACGTGCAGCCCGTGCCAATGCACGGTGGTGTCCTCCGGCAGGCTGTTCTCCAACCGGGCGTGGAAACGCTGGCCACGGCGCAGCCGGATCAGCGGCCCGGTGTAGCTGTCGCCCACCGGGGTGATGGTATCCGCGGGGCCATTACGCAGTTCGGCCGTGTAGCGCCAGACTTCGCTTGGCGTGCCGGGCAAAATGGGCACGGTATCCGGACGCGCGCGCAGCCGAATGTCGACGTCGAAGGGGCCATTTTCGAGGCCGTAATGGCCCGCGCCTTCGCGTTTCGTACCCGCGGCCGCGTTGTCTTTACACGCCGTCAACAGAGCTGTGGGCGTCAAAGCGGTGATACCCGCAAGGCCGCCCACGCAACGCAATAGCATGCGGCGTCTGGGGTCGATAGTCGTCATCAGCTACGCAGGTATTTGATCAGCGCCACCACGGCGAGCACCAATACGCTCAACACGAGAAGTGCAAACAGCACCCACGCGGCCATCATCGGGCCACCCATCATGCCGCATTGCATCATTGATCCGTTCATCAGACCGCCGTCGCCCATGCGGCCCGGGCCGGTCTGTCCCGCGGCAGGGGCGATCCCGATAATGGAGCCAAGCAGGCTCAACAGCAATGCTACGAATAGCTTCATGGTGTTTTCCATGCTTTTGGTCGGTAGAGATTCAGGTATCGAGCCGTACTTGTCATTCAAAATTACTCTAGCGTGCCCGGCCAGCGGTGGGGATTCGGGCAGCCCGAGCCGGGACTCAGCGATCGGGCCGATGCGCTCACTCGCGGTATTGTGCATGTGCCCACATTAGTAATGCAGCGCCGGTTGTGATCCAGACATCGGCTAGGTTGAATGCCGGCCAGTGGTACTGTGCGTAGTGGAAATCGAGAAAGTCGACGACATGGCCGCGTAGCAGGCGATCCGTCAAGTTACCCAGCGCACCGCCTAAAATCGCACTGAGCGCGATCGTTTGACCTTGCGAAGTCACCCCGCGCCACAGCCAGCCCAGCAGCGAGGCTGATATAACAACGGCGACACCGATCAGGAATGCCCGCTGCCACCCACCCGCATCGGCCAGAAAGCTGAATGCGGCACCCGTATTATGTAGATGTGTCCAGCTAAAAAACTCTGTGACGGCTCTGCGCTCACCATAGTCAAGATAGGTGCTGGCCGCGTACTTGGCTGCTTGATCTACGAGCAGCAGCGCAAGAGACAACCCCAGCCACCGCAGCTTGTCGGTCGGGCTAGCACTTTTCAGCGTGCCGCCTATCGACCCCGTAGACACGAGCTGTGACTCCTGTTCGCAGTGCACGTATATATCGCCACGTCAAAGGGCTCCCGTGGGCGACGATGCCTGAAGTTCGTCTCGCGTTTTGCGCGCGTCCTTCAGGATGCGGACACCGCCGCGTAGGACGATGAAACCAACGACCAGACCGATAATGAGGTCGGGGTAACGCGTGTCGAAGTAGTAGACAAGCGCGCCGCCGACAATGACGCCAACATTGGCGATCACATCGTTGGCCGAAAAGATCCAACTCGCGCGCATATGGACGCCGCCTTCCCGATGGCGGGCGATGATGAGCAAACACGTGATATTCGCGACAAGTGCCGCCAAGCCCATCGCTATCATGTAGGCGGGCTCGGGATCGCTGCCCATAACGGTCCGCCGGACCACTTCGCCCAAGGCGAACAAAGCGAGCAATATCTGCACAACGCCGCCAATGGAAGCCGCGCGCGCCTTGTGATGGACGGCGCGCCCCACCGCATACAGCCCGGCAGAATAAACCGCCGCATCGGCGAAGTTGTCGAGTGAATCGGCGATCAGCGCGGTGGAGCCGCCCAGCAAACCAATCCCGAATTCAGCCAGAAACATGACGCCATTGATCGCCAGCAGCCAGTAGAGCGCCTTTTGTTGGGCCTGGTCTTCGGCCTCGAATTCACAGCCGCAATCGGCCATCGCGTGTTACCTCCACCGGCGCAATCGTGCACCGACTCTGTTGAACATATAGCGACGATAAAACCTCTAGCAACTAAAGGGTCAAGCAGTCAGCGCGAAGAATCCCTTTGCCTTTTCCCTGCCCAAACGAGCATGCTCAGCGCGATCCCAATGAAAGCCAGTACCGGCTTGTCCCGCCAGCGGACGTAGGGCGTGGTCCCCGTGCGCGGTGTAACCTCTGCCGGCAAAACAGTCGACTCGAACTGTGGCGCGCGGGCCAGCGCTTGACCGTTGTGGTCGATCATGGCCGTGAGGCCGGTGTTGGTTGAACGTAAGAGCGGACGCCCAGTCTCAATGGCGCGCATTTGCGCAATTTGCAGATGTTGATGCGGCCCGAGGGAATCCCCGAACCAGGCGTCGTTACTCAGGTTGACCAACAACTGCGCGGCCGGGAGCAGGTCGGCGACTTCAGCGCCGAACGCCACATCAAAGCAAATCAATGCACCGATGGGCACGCCGGAGGCATATAGCAGTCGCGGTCGCTGGCCTGCACTGAAGTCTTCTACCGGCGCGCCCAGGATATTGAGCCATGGGCCGACGAGTCCGCGCAGTGGGACGTATTCACCGAAGGGCACCAGATGGCGCTTGTAATAGAACCGACGCGGACGAGCCAAACTGACGGCGGCATTGTATGCCTGGCCTTGGTCGGTGCGCACGGGAATCCCGAGTATCAGGGTCGATCCGCGTGCGCCGAGGCGTGTTTGGAATCGGTCTAAATATTCAGAGGCTTGACCGAACCACGCCGGCACGGCGGTTTCCGGCCAGACGATAAGGTCGGTTCCCGCGTAGGGTTGGGTAAGCGCTCGATAGCGCCTCAAGGTGAACGCGAGCGCCTCCGGCTTCCACTTCCTGTCTTGTTTCATATTCCCCTGCACAAGCGCGATGGACAGTGGCTTGGCGACCGGCTCGGTCCATTCACGATCAAGCAGTGATGTGCCGAGCAATAGCGCCACCAGTGCGCCGCTTGTGATTGCCAGGCGCCACAAGCTGAAACGAAGCATCGTCCACGCCAGAGCACCTGCCATCACGGCCACAACAAAGCTCACGCCCAGCACGCCAAACACCGGTGCGATTGCGGCAAGCGGTGTGCCGATCTGGCTGTAACCTAGAAAAAGCCAAGGAAAGCCGGTCAGGAACCAGAGCCGGACCCATTCGCTCAATACCCATGCCGCCGGCAATCCAAGCCACAGTGCGAAACCACCCGTCCGCGAGCATAAGGTGCGCACGAGAAATATCGCTGACCACGGGAACAAGGCCAACAAGGCCACAAAGGCCGCAGTGAGGAACATGGCAAGCGCAGGCCCGCTGCCGTAGCGACTGATGCTGATAAACACCCAGGACACGCCTACGCCGAAGTAACCCAGGCCGAAGAAATAGCTCGTCCAGAGCGCTTGGCGTTTCGGTAGATGGGCGGCCAGTAGGAATAGAGCAGCCGGCGACAGCACGGCGAGCCAATACCAACCCAACGGCGCGAAAGCTAGCGGCAGAAGCGCGCCAGCAAGCAAAGCCACGCTATAGACCGCGAGCAGGCCCGGGAATACTGTTATGTTGCGCGCCGGCACGCGGTTGATCAATGCTTGCTTGCACACACGATATTCCTACGCTTGAGTTGCCAGCGGGCGATAGGAGCGCCACGATAAATCCTCGAGTTGCTAGAGCTTCAAGCACGAGGTATTCATGACGCAATCCGATCTGCGTATTGGCGATCTCGCCCGACGCACGGGCGTAGGCGTGGCCACGATCCGCTACTATGGCGATGTAGGTCTGCTACCGGAAGCGGGCCGCAGTGAGGGGGGTCAGCGCTATTACGACACATCTCACCTTGAACGGCTCATATTCATCAAACGTTGCCGGGAACTGGGTTTCAGCCAAGACGATGTACGCACGCTCCTGACACATGCCGATCAGAGTGAGGCTTCCTGTGAAGACGTCGCTCGACTCGCAGAAAAGCATCTTGAAGCCGTGCGTGACAAGCTTGCGACCTTGCAAGCTTTGGAAAACTCACTGGACGATATGATCCATGCCTGCCATGGGGGGCGGATCGAAGATTGCCGCATCGTCAAGGCCCTGGCGAATAACCACTAGCGTTGCCGATACGCTGCGGACAAGCGTCGCAGTTAGCGTACGATTTTTCCGTTTCGTGAGATGACCCCGTCAACGTCAAATGGGCTTTTCGCGCTGTCACGATGGTGCCAACATCTCTATCGTTATCAATCTCAGCTTCGTTTTTAACGCCGACGAGTAGGAATCCCGGCGACAATGCGCCGATACTCGTTACACTCGCCATCCACCGCCGACGGGTGTGGTCGCTCTCGTTCATGGCGAATATTGACGGGCCATCGACGATCGGTAGTTTCCGGCCCCCATGACCGGTCTAGCTGCGCAGATACTTGACGAGCGCCACGATGGCAAGCACCAGCACGACGAGGACAAGAAGCGCGAATAGCATGCAGGCGAACATCATCGGCCCGCCCATCATCATGCCGCCGTTCATCATTCCTCCGTCCATCATGCCGCCCTCGCCCATCCGGCCGGGCCCGGTTTGCTCCGCGGCGTTGGCGATGCCGGCGAACGCGGCGAAGAGAGTGAGGTAGATGCTTTCAAGTATTTTCATGGTCTTGCTCCTTAGCGTGGTTGAAACGAGGTCCTCGATTTGTGGAAGCTACGGATGCCGGGGGGCTGGCGCTGTGCCCAGGGTCTGTCACCCGCCGTTCTATCCGGCACGCGAGTCTCTGTATTGATCGGCGGCGATCAAGCGTCACGATGTCCTCCGGGTCTGGTTGTGCCCGACTCCGTGTCGGCCTCCCGCGACAAACCGCGTCCCCGCCAGAACGAGAAAATCACAGGGAACACGATCAGCACCATGACCAGCGCCGAAGCCACGCCGCCGAGCATGGGCGCGGCAATGCGCTTCATCATCTCAGCGCCCGAGCCGTGGCTGAGCATGATGGGGATCAGCCCCATGAACAGGGCCAGGCCTGTCATCAACATTGGCCGGATGCGGTGGGTAGCGCCGACTTCGATGGCCGCGATCAGGTCCGTGTGGCTGTGGATCAGTCCTTCGTTGCGGTAGCGCAGCCAGGACAAATCCAGATACACCATCATGAGCAGGCCCAGCTCCACGGCCAGGCCGGAGACTGCGATAATGCCCACGGCGACTGCTACGGACAGCTTGTAGCCCAGCGCCCACAGCAGCCAGACGCTGCCGACCAGCGAGAACGGCAGGCTGAGCATGATGATCGCGGTCTCGACCAGCGAACCCCGATGCATGAACAGCATGAAGAAGATCAGGCCGATGGTCAGCGGCACCAAAATTTGCAGGCGTGCCGCGGCCCGTTGGTAGTACTTGAACTTGCCGGCCCACTCCAGGCGATAGCCGGGCGGGATGTCGACCTGGTCCGCGACCACCTGTTTGGCCTTGGCCACATAGTCGACGATGCCGATTTCGGATTTGACATCCACGTTCACGTAGCCGGCGAGCTGGCCGTTTTCGTCGCGGATGCTCGGCGGCCCGGTGGTGAACTCGATGTCGGCCACCTGGGAGATCGGGATCTGGGCACCGTCGGCGGTGGTGACCAATGTGCGCTTGAGCGACTGGATGTCATCCCGAAAGCCACGCGCGTAGCGCACGAGGATGTCGTAGCGCTCGCGGCCCTCGACCGTCTGCGACACCGCACGGCCGCCCATGGCGGCGACGATCACGTCCTGGACGTCGCCGACGTTGAGCCCGTAGCGGGCGGCGGCGGCCCGATCCACGATAAAGTCCAGGAAGTAGCCGCCGGTGGTACGCTCCGCGAAGGCACTGCGCGTGTACGGTGCGGTCCGTGGGTCTTCCTGCAGAGCCTGTTCGATGGCGATGCCGGTGGATTCGATCTTTTTCAGATTCGGGCCGAGCACCTTGATGCCCAGCGACGAGCGAATGCCGGTAGCCAGCATCTCGGTGCGGGTCTGGATCGGCATCCACCAGATATTGGGCATGCCGGCGAAGTCCATCGCCTGGTCCATCTCCTGGATCAGCTTGTCCCAGGTCATGCCCTCGCGCCACCGGTCCTTGGGCTCGAGCATGATGTTGATCTCGAACATGTTCAGCGGGGCCGGGTCGGTGGCCGTGGAGGCGCGCCCGACCTTGCCGAACACACGCTTGACCTCGGGGAATTCCTTCAACCGGCGGTCCATGGTCTGAATCGTTTGATTGGCCTGCTCGATGGACATGCCGGGCAGGGCGGTGGGCATGTACAGGATCGAGCCCTCGTTGAGCGGCGGCATGAACTCGCTGCCGAGCTGCTGATACACCGGCACTGTGGCCACCAGGGCCGCCGCGGCCAGGCCGATGACGAGCCAACGGGCATGGACCGCGGCCCGAACCACCGGCATGTAGGCCCGCTGCAGGCCACGGTTCAGTCGGCTCTTGTCGCCGCGGATCTTGCCGCGAATCAGCAGCACGGCCAGGGCCGGCACCAGCGTGACCGACAGCAGCGCGGCGAAGAACATGGAATAGGTCTTGGTATAGGCCAGCGGTTTGAACAGACGCCCTTCGCTGCCTTCCAGGGCAAACACCGGCAGGAACGACACCGCGATGATCAGCAGCGAGAAGAAGATGGACGGTCCCACCTCCTGCATGCCTTCGATGATCACCGCCGTGCGCGATTTGGCGAGCTCTTCGGGCGGCGCTTCGCCAGACTGCCAGGCGGCCAACCGCTTGTGGATGTTGTCGATGATGACGATAGCGGCGTCCACCATGGCGCCGATGGCCACGGCGATGCCCCCCAGCGACATGATGTTGGCGGTCAGGCCCTGGTAGTACATCGGGATGAAGGCCAGCAGCACCGCAATCGGCAGGGTGATCACGGCCACCAGCGCCGAGCGCAGGTGCAGCAGGAACACCAGGAGCACCACGGAGACGATGAGCATCTCCTCGGTCAGAATCCGCTTGAGCGTGTCGATGGCACGCTCGATCAGCGAGGAGCGGTCGTAGACGGGCACGATCTCCACGCCCTCGGGCAGCGAGGCCCGGACCTCGTCCAGGCGCTGCTTGACGCGGTCGATCACGTCCAGCGCGTTCTCGCCGTAGCGCATCACCACGGTGCCGCCTACGGTCAGGCCGTCGCCGTTGAGGTCGGCCTGGCCGCGGCGCATGGCCGGCCCGAGGTGGATGTCGGCGACCTGGTCCAGGGTGACGGGTGTGCCGCCGGGCCCGGTGCCCAGCACGACATGCTTCAAATCATCGACGGATTTCACGTAGCCGCGGCCCCGGATGAAGTGCTCGTGGCCGGAGACCTCCAGCACCCGGCCGCCGACATCGTTGTTGGACTCGCGCACCGCCTCGATCACCTGGTCCAGCGAGAAGCCTTGAGACGCCAGCTTGTTGGGGTCGACGTTGACCTGATATTCCTTCTCGTAGCCGCCGACCGAGGCCACCTCGGCGACGCCGTCGACCGCCTCCAGGGCATAGCGGATGTTGAAGTCCTGGATGCTGCGCAGCTCGGCCAGATTCTGGTTACCGGATGTATCCTTCAAGGCATACTGGTATACCCAGCCGACGCCGGTGGCGTCCGGGCCCAGGGTGGGATTGACGCCCTCCGGCAGGTCCTTGCTCGCCGAGTTGAGGTATTCCAGTACTCGCGAACGCGCCCAGTAGATGTCGGTTCCGCCCTCGAAGACTACGTAGACGAACGACAGGCCCATGAAGCTCTGGCCGCGGACCGATTCAACGTTGGGCGCGGCGAGCATGGAGGTGACCAGCGGATAGGTGATCTGGTCCTCGACCAGGTCCGGGCTGCGGCCGGGCCAGTCCGTGAACACGATCACTTGCACAGGGGACAGATCGGGGATCGCGTCCAGCGGCGCGCCGTCCAGCGAGCGCCAGCCCCAGGCTGTGGCCGCGGCTACCACGATCAGGGTGAGTAGCCAGTTACGCGCGCAGTACGCGATCAGCCGCTGGATCCAGTCCGGCCGGTCGCCGGCGCCGTGCATTTTTTCGCTCACCATTGCTTGATCCCCGTCTTCAGGCGTGTTTCGGCGTCGATCAGGAAGTTACCGGAGGTCACGACCGTCTCGCCGGCCTCCAGCCCGGAGGTGACTTCGATGTAGTCCTCGTTGCGCTGGCCGGTCTCGATGTAGCGCGGCTGCAGGCGGCCGTCGCCAAGGTCCACGAACACCACGCGCGCGTCGCCGGAGAACAGGACCGCCGACTCGGGTACAGACAGACGCTTCCCGAGATCGGCCTGCAGCTCGACCTCGGCGTACATGTTTGGCTTGAGCCGCCCGTCCGGGTTGGGCAACGACAGGCGGATCTGGCCGGTGCGAGTCTGCCCCTGGAAGTAGGGGTAGACGTAGTCGACCTCGGCCTCGTAGTGGGCGTCGGGCAGATAGGGCAGGGTGACCTCGGCGGTCATGCCCGCATCGATCAGCGGCAGCTCGCTGTCGTAGACCTGGGCATCGATCCAGACCGTGGACAGATCGGCAATGCGCATCAAGATCTGGCCTTTCTTGACGGCCGAGCCCTCGACCACGTTCTTCTCTACCACTGTGCCGGTCGCCGGCGCATGGATCGGCAGGTACTTGATCGGCTCACCGCGCCGCTCGATCGCGCGCACCTGCGCCGGGGCGATATCCCACAGCATCAACCGCTGGCGGGCGGCCTGAACCAGGCTGTCGTCCGGGCCGCGGCGGGACAGCCGCTGCAGGGTCTGCAGATACTCCTGCTGGGCCGAGAACAACTCGGGGCTATAGATGCCGAACAGCATCTGGCCGCGCTCGACCGGCGCGCCGACGTAGTCGATCTTCAGGTTGCCGACCCAGCCGTCGTACTTGAGCGTGACATCACTCAACTCGGTTTCGTCGTAGACCACCTCGCCCACGGCGCGAATCTCGCGCACCAGCTGGCGACGTTCGACTTTGCCGGTCTCGAGGCCGATGAGCTGCCGCCGGCGGTTATCGAGGTTGATCGTGGGCATGTCCGAAGCTGCGTCGGCGACTTGCCCGCCTGAATCCATTTCCCCCTTGGCTCCGCCGCCGAGGCGACGGCCGCCGGTGGCGAGCTGTAAGCCCTGTCGACCGGTCGCCAGGTCGAAGCTGATCCGGGTTTTGCCGAGGCCGGCCTTCTTGATCTGCAGGGTTAGCGGCCAGGCACCACTCATTTTCAGGTTGAACGGACCCGCGTAGCGCCCCGGCTCGGTCTCTTCGAGCTCGGCTGGGGCCTGCATGGCCGCCATGCCCCCCATCGCCGGCATGGTGGCCACCGCCTTGATGCTGGCACCGGAGACTGGATTGCCGTCGCTGTCTTCTAGCCGGATGGCCAGCCGGTTTTTACCGACCACCGGCGTTTCGGGGGAGACCGCAATTGCGAGTCGAAACGGTCCCGATTGGTAGGTCGGGGCCTGGGCCAGGGATGCCGGGCCGGCGTCGGCGCCACCCGCGTCGCGCAACAGCAGCCAGCCGCCGATGCCGGCCGCCGCCAGGATCGCGATCAGGGCGCTGATCACTAATCTCTTATTCATGCATAAACTCCTCGGAATTCATGGCGGCCGGCACCGTGATGCCTGTCAGCTCGCCGCCGCTCCAGCGCCTCAATTCAGCCAGCGCGGTGAAGTAGTCCGCGCGGGCGCTTTCCAGTTCCAGTTCCGCGTTGAGCTTGCGTTGCTCGGCGGTAATCACATCCAGGAACGCGCCACCGCCGGCGCCGTATTCGGATCGGGCGGCGCCCAGGTTTTCCAGCGTGCGCGGGATCAGCTCGTTCTCGTACAAGGCGATGGCGTGCTTGGCTTCCTCCACCGCGGCGTGGGCCTGTTCCAATTGGCTCAGCAGCGTGGTCCGGCGGTCTGCCAGCTCGTATTCCGTGCGCATGGTCTCGGCTTTGGCCTCGTCGAGGCGAGCGCGGTATTTGCTGCGGTCCAGCGGGAGGCTGATACCGACACCGGCGATCCAGCGTTTCTCGCCGGCGTCCCACAGGCTGTTATAGCCGCCGAAGACCTTGAAGTCGGGATAGAACGCTTTTCTGGCCAGCGCTTCGCGGTCCTCATCGGCGGCAATGCGCTTTTGGATTTGCGCCAGTTCGGGATGACTGGACAGGGCGCTGCGGCGTAAGCGGCTATAGGGCGGCAAGCTTCCGGGGAGGGGCAACCCTGCCGGCCCGGCAACGGGCGCGGTGGCCTTTCGATTGAGCAGGTTGTTGATTTTGGCCCGCACGCTGCGCTTGATGCGTCGCAGCTTGATGGCCTGGTGTTTCAGGCGCTGGAGTTCAACCTCGGCCTGCAACACATCCTGCTGGCCGGTCAATCCCGCAGCGTAGCGATTTTCCGCTATCCGGCGCAGCTCATCCACCAAGTCTTGATTGGCGACATTGATCTCCAGCGCCTGGTGTACGTAATACCATTCGGCATAAGCCGAGCGGGTGGCCGAGGCTAGGCGCAGCCGCACCGCCGCGACGTTATCGTCGGCCGCGAGCGCTTCTTTACGCGCAGCGTCCGCGCGCAGACCCAAGGTGCCGGGCCAGGGAAAATCCTGGCTGACCTCGAAACGAATATTGGTACTGCGCTCACGTCCGGACGGCGTTTCAAAGCCGCCAATGGTCTCCGGCGCCACCGCACCCGAAAGTTGCGGGTCAGGCAGCGCCCCGGCGGGTTCGATACGCGCTTCGGCGGCGTCGACCGCCGAGCGCATCGCGGCCAGACCGGCGTTGCGATCGAGAACCGACGCGACCAGCGTGTCGGGTTCGAGGCGCGCCGAGTCATACGCGGTGTCTTGCGCCAGCGCCTGCGTGGCGGGCAACAGGACGGCGGCCAGCAGCACGCCGACGCAGGCGATTTCTTGTATTGTCGCGAACGCCCACTCGCGGGCGCCGCCATGCGCGCGCCGATAGCGCGTGAATATGCCAGGGGACATGTGTCATCTCCGGAAAATGCTGAACAAGAGCCGCGCATGCCAATGCGCGCGCCCTGGAAAAGAGCTAGATCCGGGAGATGAGCGGGGGGCGAATCAATTCGTGGTCGTGGGGCGGTGCGGGATGGCCCGGTTGGGCATCCGGGCGCTGCCTGGCTGTCACCGTAACCGGCAATGGTTTTTGCATGTCGACCAAGGCAACACAGCCGACGGCGCAAGGCGCCTGGCAAAAGATCTCGCCGTTACAATGGCTATCGGCCATGACCGCGGTATCGGTGACGGGAACCACCGAAGCCTGGGCCGTTTTCTGATCCAGCGATTGCGCATTAACACTTGTCGCCAAGGCGAGCGCGGGCAGCACGGTAAGTACCGCCAGTACGAACACCCATAGACGAAAGGCAACCGGAGATTTCAAGATAACGACCTATTCATGCCACAAGCGTAAACATTAAGTCCGGACTGTGGTACGGAGTCAAGTTTTTCTCCCAGGCGCCTGAGCCCGGCAGCCGAGCACGTTGCCGGTGTGGCTGTCGTGACGGATTCGGCTTGGTTATTCCTCGAACAGATTAAGAGGGCCGGGCAACGCAGCAGCCGTCGGGGTAAGTTAATCGCAGATGGTGCAAGTCATGGGCGCTGCCATCTTTCCACCCGGTTGCCCTTGAAGTTGGCGGAAAATACGGTTCCGTCGGCGGCCACGGCCACCGTGGTTTCGGTATGGCCGGGCCCGCCGACGTTATCCGGCGCGAAGGCCGTCAAATAGTCGCCTTCGGCATCGAACTTCTGGATACGATCGTTATAGAAGTCGGCGGCGAACACGTTGCCCTGCGGGCCGACGGCGACCGAGTTGACGGTGGTGAACCAACCCTTGAACGGGCCAAAGATATTGACCCCGAACGGCCCCCGCCCCATGTGCGCACGAACGCGCCGTCGGGGCCTAACTGCTGCCGTTACCCGACCAGCCGCCCAGGCCCGATCCCTGCGCCGACGAGCCTGACAATCCGTGGTGCCCGGTTACTGGCGATGGCAACAACGGTAAGGGGAGCGGTAATGGGTAACGGCAATGCGGCGGCAGGGGCTCCGCCGGAGGCAGCGGCGACGGTTGAGGCCATGGGTTTGCAGCGTCGCTTCCGCCTGTTTTCGGTGTTGATTTCAAGCCCGATCATCTCGTCCTGTTGGTTGAACTGCTTTTCAGCGCCGCGGGGTTGCGAAGTGCGGGCCAGATACTCCAACTCAACACACCGAGCGCCGCGAGTTGCAGGATCGCCTTGGTCCAGAAGCCGATGATCGCCCCCTCAACCAAATGAAACAGCACGAACAGCGTAAGCAGCGGTGCGATATAACGATGCCCTCGCCACAAACCAACGACGAAGTACGCGACCAAAGCAAGGGAGATATAGATGTTGCAGGCGCGATACGATAGCCACCCGAAATTGATCACCTCCGGCGCCCAGCCTTGGGCGCGGTAAATCAGAACGCTGGTCGCGCAGGCGGCGAATAAAAGTTGCAATACAATCAGCGTAATGGTCTGCCATCGATTAAGCGACCACACTTGTCGTTCCACTCTCATTGGCTCGGCTCCATGTCAAAA
>CEVN01054881.1_pt1 | contig 12756 bp, 11 predicted proteins | sample 427041 | NCBI WGS metagenome assembly CEVN01 (sample SAMEA2623463, study PRJEB7988) | marine metagenome | biome: marine biome (ENVO:00000447); feature: surface water layer (ENVO:00002042); material: "saline water (ENVO:00002010), including plankton (ENVO:xxxxxxxx)" | depth 5 m
GGAGAAAATTTTATATCAAGCTTTTCTGATAACTGGATAAGCCTATTATCATATTTATTATTAAATTCATTTTTATGAATAAGGACATGGTATAGTAAAGAATAAAACTCATTAATAGGATCTGGTATATAGAATTTTTCTTTATATAAAATTTTATTCTTTAAAATATCATGACACCAGCTTGGGTCATAATATCCATCACCTGGAATCCTGACATCAACGTCATATTTTTTTTCATCGACACTGATTTCATAAGCGACTCTATTATTGTATCTATGTTTTTTAGAACCATTAATATGAAAGGAGAAGTCTACATCTGATGTAAGAATATCAATATCAGATTTAGATGGTAAATTTTCCAAATCTTCATAGTTTCTTAATAAAACATAATTAGAGCTCAAATTTAAAAAATGAAAGAATTTTTTAAAATTTGACCAACCATCAAACCCCTTAATATTAATTTCTATTTTTTTTATTTGACCGTCCCAATCTTTAGCGCCTAAAAAAGAATCAGAAGTTTTGTCGAATAAAAAATATATGTCGTGAAAAGACTCCTCTTCACTATTTGATGTATGAACTTTATGACCACCCCCTGTCCACTTTCTATATAATTGCTTTTTATCAAACAAAATAGAATTCACCTTCTCTTTACCTTTTGAAGTTTTTCTAAATTTATAAATCGGATTGTTTTGCCTAATAATAATTGTGTAAAAGGGCCCTTTCCCACAATGTTTTTCTTTAAATGACCCGCTAGGTAATTTTTGCCCATAAAATCTACTTAAGTTGTTTGAAAAATGATACTCACTCCAAACAACTTTATTAACTTCTAAAATCTGAAAATCATTTTTCAAGTCAAACAATATTGCCTCAACCTTATCTAACCCTTTTTCCCAAACTATTACAATATGTATTTCTGAATTCATAAACTAAATAGACATTATTCGTCTTATTAAAAAAAATGGGATATTGAAAACTGATAATATCCCTGTATGCTTAATTGATAGCTTAGTATACGACACAACACTTTTAAAGATCTTAAAGCCCAGTGAACTAGAGCCCGATACCTTATGAAACAAGAAAGGATCTTTTAAGAAGTAACAATGAATATCCTCCTTTTTGGCTCTTAGACATAAATCCACATCTTCCATATACATGTCAAACTGAGTATCAAAACCTCCTAGCTTCCTAACTGTTGAAGAACTAATAAACATACAACAGCCGGTGACATAGTCAGTAATACCATCTTTAAGCGCAATACCTTCTTGCCTTATACCTTCATGCCTAATTAAACCATTGCTTAAATTAACTTTAGCTCCAGCATACCATATTTTAGAAGAATCGCTCTCGTACATTATTTTGCATCCATAAATATTGTCTAATCCATAATGACTAGCTCCAGTTAAAAAATGTTTTAATATTTTAGAATCAACAATTGTATCATTATTTAAAATTAAATAAAAACAATCCTCTGTATCCTGATTAAAAAAATAATTATAGCCACCTCCAAACATCAAATTCATATCAGTACTTATAATAGTTACATCGGAATGCTCCTTTTTAATGTATTTAATAGAATTATCAGAAGAACAATTATCAATTACTACAATTTCAAAATTATCGTAATCAATTAACTTTACAGACTTAAGGCATTCTGGTAAATGTTTAATACCGTTATAATTTAATATTAGGACCTTTACTTTCATTTTTCAAGCCTATGTAACAGTTTGATGATTGAGTCTTCAAAATTTGACCATTTGAAATTATTTTTATATTCTTCTATATTTTTTGTATAAAATTTCTCATCATATAAATCAAAAAAATCTACTATTTTTTTAGATAAATCGTTTTTCAATTTGGGATCAAAAATATGACCTGTCTTATCAACATCCACAACTTCAGCTAGACCTTCCAGGTCTGATACTATGACGGGTTTATTATAATTATAAGCTAGAGGTATAATACCACTTTGGGAAGCACTCAAATAAGGCAAAACAACCACATCAGAAGCTGAAAAATACAAATTAACCTCACTTTCTTTCACATACTCTTCAACCCATAATATTCGATCAGAATATTTAGATTTTTTTATCAATGAAAGATACTTCTTCTTTTCGCCATAACACTCTCCTACAATCAACAGTTTAATATTAGGCTTTTCTTCAAATACTTTCTCCATTGATAGAATCAATCTATCTAAACCTTTATATTTCCTTATAAGGCCAAAGAACAAAACAATGTCAGAATCTTGAATCTTTAATTTTAATTTAGCATCTCTTTTATCGATGATATCGGGATAATTATCATAAATTGGATGAAAAACTTTATCATATATTGGATTGGGAACGATAGTTGCAAGCTCTTTTTCTACTTTTCCAGACTGCACTATGTACGCATCCACATATTTAAAAAAGTAATTAAGCAGTACTTTTGTAAAAGGAAAGGGTTCATGCGGTAAAATATTATCAAAAATAATTACAATTTTGCAATTTGTATTTTTTTTAATTTTTTTAGCAATATATCTGTAACAGGGAATAAAAAAAGGGTGCCAAAATTTAAAAATTAAAATATCAGAGTGGTTTGCTTCTACATCTAAAAACACTTTTCTCCATGTGATAGGGTTTACACTACTAAGAAATCTACTTCCTATAGGGTTACTATCATCGTACTGACTTTTACCTGGGAAAAATATGGATGGATATAACTTTCTAAAGTTAATGACTTGAACATCATTATTTTTTTTGAGTTCTTTTAGTATTAAGCTAGAATGATTTGAGATTCCTCCTCTATAGGGAGGTAATACGGATATAAAGGATATTTTCAATTAATCTGCTTCTTTTGATATAATTTGCATACTTCCAGGAGATGATCTTTCTGTTTTCCTAACTATCATTTCCCCAATAAATCCTGTGGAAAAAAATTGAATCCCTACTACTATAAGTAGAATACCTAGAAAGAACAATGGCCTAATTATAGTATAATCACCATCAAAATCTGCTGGAGAGACTCTAAAATAAATCCACTGAACTGCTAAATATAAATTGATCAAAAATCCTGAAAGACAAAATAGCAGACCGAACCTTCCAAAAAAGTGCATAGGACGATTTAAATATTTTTCAAGAAAAACGATTGTTAAAAAATCATAAAATCCATGAAAAAAACGCGATTTACCATATTTGCTGTGCCCAAATTCCCTTTGAAAATGATTAACTTTAACCTCTGTAACTCTAAAGCCTTCAAAATGAGCGAGAACTGGAATGAAACGATGCAAGTGACCATAAATTTTGATTGTTTTCACTACATTTCGCTTATACGCTTTCAATCCACAATTAAAATCATGAATTTTTATGCCCGTCTTAAGCCTCGTTATCATATTAAATAATCTTGAAGCTAGGATTTTCATAATTGGATCTTTCCTATCTTTTTTCCAACCTGAAACTAAATCCCATCCTGAATTAATCTTAGATATCAACGTCCCAATTTCAGACGGATCATCTTGCAAGTCACCATCGATTGTCACAATAATATCACCATTAGCAATTTTAAAAGCCTCACTTAAACCTGCAGCTTTTCCAAAATTTCTCATAAAATCAATCATGAAAACATTATTATCAGATTCAATAATCTCTAAAATATTTTTACGAGTTTTATCAGAAGAGCCGTCATTAATAAAGATTATTTCAGCATCAAAGCTTTCTAATTCATTGATAATTTTAGAATATAAGGGGCGAATAGATTCTTCTTCATTGAAGACTGGGATTACTACTGATATTTTTTGATTTTGAGACACAACTTTAATTATAACTCAATTAAATAATAGAAAAAAGGTAAATTCTTTTAATAAGTTAATTTTTAAAAATCAATCAACTCATACAAATTAATACAATAGAAGATTATTTTTTAAATTTTTCTTTTATATACGCTTCTGGAGCTTTACCATCAGGAACTTCAACCATTTCCTTTTTAAATAAAACAGTATCCTTATTAGTTTTAACAGTTCGAACTAACTTTATAAAAGTACTTTTCTTTTTACCTTGCTTTGAAGTTTTGTCTCCAAAAGTTTGCTTTTTAGCCATAACTAAAGTTCCCCTAAAATTTATTATACCAAATATACAGGCATAATATACTTAATTATCATTAAAATTTTCAACTCTTTGTATATCAATATCTCTGTTAAAAAATCGATTTTCTTTTTTATCATCATTTCTTTCAAAAGAATCATTGTCATCATCAGCCAAAGTATCCTCTTCATAAGCCTCATTAACATCAATAGCCATATTACCATTAGTAGGCACGTGAACAGGACTAGAGATAGTAACAATCACAACTAGTAAAACTGCTGCAACGGCTCCTATAGATGCATAAACAGGGTTTTCAAATAATCTAAATATACTCAAAGAGTTTTGATTTTTATTATCATGGTGTTCTATGCTGCTTTTGAGGCGCTCATCAAAAGAAGCGTCCAATTTAACTTTACGAACACTCTTTAAATCATAAATCATTGATTTAAGCTGACCGACTTCAACTTTAAGATCATTATTCGATTCTAAAAAACTTTCAAATTCTTTTTTTTCATTATTAGACATATTATCTTCAATATAGTCTGTAACTTTAACTTGCAATTCTTTGTCAATCATTTATCATATCCTTTTTCTCTTAAGTATTCATTCAATTTTTGCCTACCTCTATTTATCCTAGATTTAACCGTTCCAATTGGCAACTCCATTATGTTACTAATTACATCATAAGAAAGTTCCTGAATATCTCTAAAAATTATCATAGTTCTAAATTCTTCGGATAATTTCATTAAACACAAATTAACAATAGTATTAATTTCAAAGCTATCAGAACCTTTATCCTCAATAACATTTTTATCAGAAGAAATTGCAAACTCCCTATCTTCAGTACTTAATTCCGAGGTAGAATAAGTTTGCCTTCGTTTTTTCTTTCTTAATTCAGTTCTGCATATATTTAAAGCAATTGTAAATAACCATGTTGAAAATTTTGCTATTTCTTTATAAGTATGCTTATGAGTATATAGCTTTAAAAAAGTGTCATGAGCTATATCTTGAGCGATATCAACATCATTTACATACCTATAAACGAAATTATAAATCCTATCTTTATATCTACTGTAAAGCATTTCATAAGCAACTTTATTGCCTTGCTGGAAATCATATATGAGCTGTTCATCACTTTTTTTATTCATTACATGCCCTTACGATCATTAACTCTATTTTATGGTTGATTCCATATTGAAATCTCTTAATCATTTTATCAATATCGTATAAATCCTTAAATAGAAGTTTTATTTGCTCAGAGGAATATTTAGATGCATACATATTAATATTTTTGGAAAGAATTTTATTTAGAATTGGAAACTTGCCCCCAACATTTTCATAATTTTTACTTGAATATATATTAACTAGCAAGTTAGTTAGCCCATTTATGATATAATTATGGGAAATACCATTTATTAGAAGTGAATGAAATATTTCAAGTGATTTTTTCAAATCCTTTTTTCCAATATTGTCAAGGAATTGCCAATAATGATAGTTACGACTACCATCTAGAGATACGCTATATTCATCTGATAGCGTAAGTGGGGCTCCAGCATTGTACATATTATGCTTATCTATCTCATTTATAACATTACTTAAATTGTCACCATAATACTCTATGTAATACCTAATTAAATCACTTGAAATTTTAATATTTTTTGATTTTGCATAAAATTGTACCCATTTAATCATTTTTGATGGAAATGGTGTTCTTATATCTACATTTGTAATAGAAGATGATAGACTGGTGATGAATTTATTTTTTATTCTAAAATCAGGAGATACAATGATAACAGCAATATCTTTTGATGGATTATTTTTAAGGTAATCTACAAATTCAGATTGAGCGCTCTTTGCAAGTTTATTTATTTCCCAACAAACTATAACTTTCTTTGAGTCAAATAAAGAATTTGACTTCAAATCATTTAAAAAAGCTAACTCTGAATCAACCCCAAAATGATATAAAATTTTACTACCATCATTATTTAAAAAACGATGAACTATTTGATTAATAAAAAACTTTTCTAAAAAAATATCATCTCCACTAAGATAATAATTGTGAATTTGATGTTGATTGTAGTTTTTAATTATTTCTGATATAGTCTTCATTTATAAAGTTAATATAAAAATAGCAATAAAAAACCTATGGCAAAACAATATATTGAAAAGTACCATAAACGTCCCTCAGCAGTAACAAAAATTAAAAGCCTGATTGCTAAATATCCAACAATTAAAGATGTAAAAAATCCTACAATAGGAAAACTACTCAATGATTGTTCGATAAATAAATCTCTAGATTTAACAATGCAGGAACCTAGGATAGCTGGAATTGAGAGAAAAAAAGAAAATTTAGTTGCCTCTTTTGATTTTAAGCCTAGTAAAAGAGCTACTGAAATTGTCATACCAGACCTAGAAATACCAGGCAACACTGCAAAACACTGCATGCAACCAACTATTAAAGCAATATGCCAATTTAAACATTTATCTTCAGTTTTTAAAAGCCTAGTAGATAAAAGAATGAATCCGGTTATTATAATACAGTAATTAGCAACAGGGAAAGCCAAATTTATATTATTGTTAATTTTGTCAAAATAATCAAATAAAAAAAGGGCAGAAATAACTAATGGAATAGTTGCTATAAAAATATAGCCAGTATATTTTTGATTAAGCTTTAAAATTAAACTTTTAATATCTGAGTAATAATAGATAAACACAGAAATCAAAGTACCTAAATGCAATGCAATTTGCTGTAGAGCCAAATCCTCTGAAGATAATCCCGAAATCTTTTTTAAAAAAACAATATGACCTGAGCTACTAATTGGTAAAAATTCTGTAATACCTTGAATTATACCTTCTAAAATTTGTCCTAGTATATTATCCATTTGTCCTCATGTAAGCTACTAAACTCATTCTACCAGATTTATCTAAATCTCTTCGATAACTATGAAGCTTTAAGTCTTCATATGTACAGGATTCATCAATTAAAATATTATCTCTAGGAACAAGCTCACACTCCAAATCCTTTAATATTTGAGTCATAATATCTACATAGAATTTATTTGATTTTTTTATAATAGATGTTTTGTAAAATTTAGAAGCAAAAAAATCCTCGACCTCATAACAGCAGCCCCTTATAGATGGGCCAATACATACTTTTATAGACTTCTTACTAGACCCTAATCGTAACATTTCATTCAATGCCTTAACTGTGATTTTTTTCAAAGTTCCTTTCCAACCAGAGTGTATAAGTGCGATATAACCACTAACATAATCATACATACAAATGGGAACACAATCTGCAACATTAATTGCTCCTGCGATATCAAGTTTGCTATTATAAATAATTGCATCACATTCAACATCATCGCTGGGATCTGAGATAACTATGACTTTATCACCATGAACTTGACGAGGCATAATCAATTTATTTTTTTTGCTGTAATTTAAAATTTCAGTTCTCCTAGAATCGCTCTCAACACTCCATGAATCTTGATTCTCTGTCAAAAAAACTTCAAAACCATTTTTAAAAAAATATGAGTATTTTCTAATCATCTAAATAAATAACCAACATAATATTCTACGCTGTATCCTCATTTTTTAATTTTATCATCTGAGTATAACCATCATTTAAAATTCCACCTAAATCCTTACCAGCTTTACTAATATCACCTACTATAATCCTTTTAAATTTAGATCTAGTCAAAGCAACATTCAATCTTCTATAATCTGATTCTAAAAAATTATCATTTTCTCCTGAACATATGCTAATAACAATAATTTCTTTTTGACTTCCTTGAAAGCGATCAACAGTATCAACTAAATCACTATTCTTATCATCGATATTTTTTGCAACTAAATTCTTAATTTCATTAACTTGACGCCTAAATGGAGCTATTACTCCAATATCACTCTTAATATCTTGACCATACTTGACAAACTTTTCAATAATTTTACAGCAAACATTTGCTTCTTCTAGATTAGCTTTAGTATTTGCATTATTTTTATTAGAATCAACCTGAACCCATATAGATGGAATATCAGGATCGAGAATATTTTTATATTCATCCTGCATCCATTCATTATTAATATATTTTAATTTATCATTTTCTACTTTTTCAAAGTTATCTATCCTAAACTCGCTATACCATTTAGAAAAAGGGTAATGTGCAATCTCTTTATTCATTCTATACTGAGTAGATAAATATGAGCACCTTTCATCAATATCATTTTTTTGAATTTTCTTCCATAAAATCTCAAAAAAACTTTTCTTCACAACTTCTTTATCAAATTTTGCAGATAGATTCATAGGCACTAATGGAGATAGCTGATTATAATCTCCAACTAAAATATGCTTTCTAGCTAAAAAGCCATTTGAGCACATTGTAAAGTTCAATTGGCTAGCTTCATCAATATAGCAAATATCAATATCATTTTTCCATTTATCTATCATTTGCGTTTTAGTACCATGAACAGTGCTTAAAAAAACTTTTATTTTTTTTGCAGAGAGATTTTCTAATTTCTCATTTTGGAGAGGTTTACGATTGAACCTATATACAATATCTTCAAAATATTTATTATTAAAATATATATCCTCTCGCAATCTTTGCTCTATCTCATCTAAAGCTCTATTAGTAAAACACATAACAAATATGGTTTTACCATCCATAATATCATTAATTATCCTTGAACATATCGTTGTAGTTTTTCCAGAACCTGGAGGGCCAAGTATTAAATTCAAATCTAATTTTCTAATTAATTTTATATAATCATCGCTAAAATCATCATAAAAAGCATGATAAATACTTTCGTTTTTAAAGAAAGCATTATAAAGACCCACGCTATTAATTTTATCATTTGAGTCATTATAGTAAGAAGAAATATATCTCGGAATAAAATCAATTTTTTCATTAACTATAATTTCACATTTATCATTTTCAATATTATAAATTTGTCCAACTTTAGCTTCTCCATTATAATAATTTTCTTTCTCCATAATTAATATCAAATCTCTATCTCTAAAATCTGACCTATTACTTTCTGTTAAAGCAATACTATACTTCCAATCATCACCGTGAGATCCAGCACAGCTAAATTCACCCTCTACAACCTTACCTTTTTGTTTCCTAATGTCAATATTTTCACCCATTAACTTATTATAACTAAGATAGCTATCAATCTTTGACGTATTTATAAAATCACACCAAAATTGGAAATGATCAACTTTTGATTGAGGTATCTTTTTGGTAGAATTATCAGAATCTTTTATTGACGTGATATTTTTAAGAATATCATTATCTGAGCAAGCAATGCACTTCTTTTTATACTTTGCATGATGAGCATCTATTTCGGCAGGCAACTCTAATCCTATACTTGAGCTTAGCAAAATATTTCGAAACTTTGCAACATTTGTAAAAGTTTGAAAGTTAAGAGTAGCATTCGTTTCAATTCCAGTGGTTGCTCTAGAATATATAACAGAAGGACTTGACTGGCTAAGCGACTTTTTTTGCTTCAGCATTACCATCATACAATACGCTACAACTTGCAATTCATGGTAAAATTGAATCCCATTTGTAAAGTAGTCTTTCTTACTGCTTTTAAGCTCAATAATATCAAGAATTTCGTTTTTGTCTTTAAAAACAATATCTAGCTTCCCTCTCAAACCAAGCTTGGGAGATATTACAAATTCTTCATATTTTGGATCTCCTTTGAAAGATCTACCATCTATCCAATTGGCAATATTTTTAATCTCAAACTTAATCTTATCTTTAAAATCTTCTTTGGCCTGCCCCGATGCAACTCCAGAAACACTACATTCAACAATTTTACTTCTTAAATATTTACCTACGGATTGATAAGAATTATTTATTCTATTTTTCTTATCGTATATATTATTTTGACTTGGAATCAAGTCTTTGATTGCTTCATTTACAGAAATCCCTTTTAATATAGCCTCATTCATAGGGTTTTTGGAAAATTGTCTTGTAATAGCCTGTCTTTCACAAAAACTTAGACTTGTAAAATCAGTAACGTTAACAAGCCATGCTGGCTGTATAGTAATAATACTATAATCAGTTATTGCAAAATCAAACGATTGATTCTCAATCTTAATTAAATGAAATAAATTAATTTCAAATTTAACATTCATTTTTTCTTTAACATTTTTATAGAAGTCATTAATTAACTTAAGCTCTATTAAATCTGACTTGCTGTATTTTATTGACAAAAGAACATTTCTTGTCTGAATTTGGATAATATCATTAGACACACCCACAACATACCCATTCACATATTTCTGATCACACTTTTGAGCTGAATAATCACATACAAAACAGTAGTTTAAACTTTCATTATGCACTTGCTGCTTGTGGTCTTCAATTTTTAATGCTTTTGAAAATTCCTTAGAATCATTTTCTGTAAAAGTGAATTGAGAAGTTCTTAAGCTATCAAAATCTGATATGAACATTTTTTTAGAAGTTAGCTTAAACCAAAGAGAAGTTTTTTTATCCATTAACAATTTAGAATCAGATGCCAATTGTTCAAAACAAAGGAAGAATGAAATATGTCTGGTATCAAGATTTTCAGAAACCTTGTCGCCAAAAATATTTTTTAAATTTTTTCTACCATTATTATTAAAAAAATTCATCAAAATACGTCTTTGCTGATTCATTTCAAAAATTGGATTATTAATGAACGACTGGCCATTTGAATTTTCAATGGTCCAAACACTATCTTCCTGTCCAATCAATCTTCCAGATGAATCTATATATTCTAATACAGTAATTCCTTTAGGAGATAACAACAGGCATGAAAACTCATGTTCTCCAATAGCCACATCAAAGAACAGACCTATACTCATATCTGTATCAGAGAATTTCTCAATTAAAAATTGATAAAAATTATTTTCTTTATTTAATTGTTTAGATGGTTCTTGAAATATTGTTAATGCCATTAATGAATTTAAGTATTAATAAAGTAAAATTGCATTTTATTATGATGAGTGGTGCACTATTTTAGGAATCTACAATTTGCCTCCATCCAGTAATCCACTTTTGTTTATTTTTAAGATCCGCCATACTTACATGAATTGAGACTTTTTTATCACATACTGCAAATAATTTGAAAATATTTTTTTCACTATTAAACTCACATACTTCATAATGTCGCCATCCATTAACTGACTCTACAGAAGTCCATTTAGATTTAAGCTTAATTTTCATATTAGAATTTAATTATAATATTGGCGTCTATCAAATTAACATTAAAAGCGATAAATTTATTTGATGAAAAGAAAAAAATATCAGTGCCAATCCTGTTTTCAAGAAAATACTTTATATATTGAAAACTCATTTTGCTCAGAGACTATAGATATTATTGAAGATTGCGCCGTATGCTGCAACCCAAATTCTATTTCGTATATAGTTCAAGGAAATAAAATTATTTATTTTGAAGTTATTAAGACCTATTAACAACTAAGCATCTAAAATGATATTGATGATTAATATTATATCAAGAACATCTAAAACATAATCTGAATTAACATCAGTGCATTCATTATACACATGCTCATCAATTATCATGTTTGCCATAAGAACAATATCTAAGATATCTATAAGAGAATCACTATTAATATCTCCTTGGGTACACTCTAAACATTCTAATGTATCTTGAAAGCCTATATCGTCCTCGTTTAAACATACTGGATACGGTGGGCAAAAATAATTATTTTCTAAATCAGGCGAACTATCACCCTGCTCACAAATTTGAAATGGAATTTCTCCTGATAATAAATTATCACTTAGATACAAATGTGTTAAATTAAATAGATTGCCAATCTCTGGAGGTATATGACCTGAGAGTTGATTTTCATTTAAATACAATCTCTCTAAACTATTCAAATTGCCAATCTCTGGAGGTATCTCCCCTGATATTTGATTGTCTTTTAAATAGAGTCTTTCTAAGTTAATTAAATTTCCGATTTCTGCTGGTATCTCCCCTGATATTTGATTGCCATTTAGATATAATCTTTCCAAATTAATTAGATTCCCAATCTCGGATGGAATTTCGCCAGTTATTTCAGCATTATTTAAATTAATTTGCGTAGTTTCCTGAATCCCATTGCATATCCCCCATAAATTTACTTCAGTATCATTATTACAGTACTCACTACATTCATATGAATTGTTTTGTGGGAATATAAAATCTCCATTAATACAATCTGGGAAAGGACCACAAAAAGAATTCTCAGTTAAGTCATAATCATTAATATTACAAATAAAATCACTTATCGTACCTGTCATATCATTGTTACGTAAACCTAAATAATTTAAATTAACAAAATATTCCAGCTCTTGAGGTATCGGACCTGAGATTCCACTACTGGTTTTGTTTATTGAAGAAGTATAGTCTACATGATAACAGTCGCCCCATAGGTTGTAAACATCCTCATCTTCACACGAAAAACAATTATCTAAATTTTGCTCCTCAAAACTTACATATTGATTAATACATTCTGGGTATGGTGGACAAAATTGATTATTGTTAAACATATTAAAAGAATGGCTACCCTCATCCTCCCATATAGGACTAAGATTAAGATTACAAATTGCTTCAGGTATATTACCTGATAATTGATTCTGAGCCAACATTAGAGTATTTAAATTACTCAAATTTCCTATCTCAGATGGAATTTCGCCAGTGA
>CEVN01365306.1_pt1 | contig 12741 bp, 11 predicted proteins | sample 427041 | NCBI WGS metagenome assembly CEVN01 (sample SAMEA2623463, study PRJEB7988) | marine metagenome | biome: marine biome (ENVO:00000447); feature: surface water layer (ENVO:00002042); material: "saline water (ENVO:00002010), including plankton (ENVO:xxxxxxxx)" | depth 5 m
TATCAGATAGGGCAGCAACAGCAGGCTCATTCCCAGAAATCGAAACCAGGCCACCAGATAGGCTGGAATTTGCTCGCCGAGCAGTTTCATGATGGCCCCTGCGAATGCCGCAATGGTCATGCTGACCATGATGAGGATGATTCCCCGAAGGGTACTTGAAGGCATCACTGTCTTGTCGGGTCTCTTTTCTGCCTCGTCGGCGAGTTGTATTCTAGGGGAGACGCGCCGTTTAGCGCCGCCTCTTTGTCATCAATTTGTGTTGGGCCCGGACTCTTCGCCAAATCTGATAGCCATTTTTGACGTTGAACGTTAACGCGAAGGTAGAATAGCCAGAAATCTCCTACGCCACCTAAGAGCCTTGTCGATGCCTCACTCTAGTCCTGCTACGCAGTTCCCAAAACTGGGTTTGACGTTTTTTCTGACGTTTTTACTTGCCTGTGGCGTGCACGCCCAGGACAACTCGGAGAACATTTATTTTGACCTGCCACCCGGCTTCGAAGAGGGCTTTGAGGATGGCGACGAATCCTTTTTTCTTCAGGAGTGGGTGCCAAAGGGGGAAACGGTCGACAACTGGAGCCAGATGCTGACTTTGACTGTGCAGGATGCGGCCAATCTGAATCCGGTCGAGTTTTTCAATCACATGGCCGATGGATGGGAAGAAGCATGTCCGGAGTATGGCGGAATGCTCGTGCATGAAGGGCGCGAAAACAATTATCCGGTAGCCGTGTGGTTCTTGAGATGCCCGAATAATCCGATGACGAATAAGCCGGAATTCACCTACGTAAAGGGTATTTCAGGGAACGAGAGTTTTTATACGGTTCAGTTAGCTTACGCGCTGCAGGCCGACGAGGTAGACGATTCGATTGTCAACCAGTCGATGGCGTTCTTAAAGCAGGTGACCGTCTGTGATGACAGCCGGCCACAGACGCACGCTTGTAACTGAGACGTTTAACGCATTGATTCAGAAGATGACTCAACTGACTGACCTTAGGCCCGAACCTTGGGCACTGCATCTTCTGGGATTCATCACTCCGCTTCTCGTGATCACAGGAAACCTGCTGGGCGGTGCATACACTGCGATGGGCGTGGTGTTCGTTTGGTTCGTAGGCCCCGTGTTGGACATTATCATGGGTGAGTCCAGAAACCCTCGCCCAGCAAGAGAATCAGGATTGCCCTTTAAGGTATTGCTTTGGATGCATGGCCTGATGCATCTTCTGGTGCTCGCATCTTTTTTCAGATTCGCTTACCTCGAGGCCTCACTATCTTTTTGGCTTCTTACTGCGGTATTGTCGACCGGCCTTTCGGCAGCGGCTTCTGCAATCGTAACCGCCCATGAGATGGGGCATCGAAAGCCAAAAAGTCTGGCCCATAAGTTAGCCCGGTTGATTATGTTCAGCGTGAACTACTCGCACTTCACCACCGAACACAATCACAACCACCACAAGTGGGTCGCCACCGAGGATGATCCGGCAAGTGCCCGAAAAGAAGAGGGTTTATGGTTGTTCTGGGCCAGAACGATTCCAGGTCAGTTTGTTTCTTCAGTTAGAGTAAACGCAAGAAAAGGGCGGACTGGTCTACGCAACCCGTCATATCAGTGGCTGGCTGCGCAATTCGCGGCATTACTTTATTTGTTCTCCCTTCCGCATGGAGACATCATGGCGATCGGTTGGCTCGGGTTATCGGGAATCGCGATTTTGACCCTCGAGTACGTCAACTACATCCGCCACTGGGGGCTCAGGCGGGGACGGGAAGAGCGCCAGACCGAAATGCATTCCTGGAATACCGAGGCAAGATGGTCCCGGTGGTCTCTGCTTGAGTTGACTCGCCACTCGGGTCACCACCTACGGGCGAGCACACCTTTTTGGCAGCTTCGCCCGCATCCGGCAGCACCTGAACTCCCTGGTGGCTATTACGCCTGCTGGTGGCCGTGCCTTATCCCTGCGATCTGGAAGCGTTGGGCAGGCAAACGAATTCCGGCTGGCGTAGCCTGACCCTGATTCATACCGGGAACCCATCCCGCGTTATCCTTCTTCACTTAACGTGGTAATGCCCGGCGATCGGCCGCCTGGTTCTCAGCCAGTAACCGACTGTGTGGGTAGACCAGTTGTTGATAATCTTCCCTTGCGCGCTCTTGTACCAGCTGTTGCACGAACCCGCCCATGCCGTACGTTTTAGGTTCTGTTGGATGGTCCGATTGAATTCGCCCATTGAATTGTGTGTGATTTCAATTGCGCTTCCGCCTTTTCTTTTTAGAAGGTCAATGGTCTTCAGAATGTAGTGCACCTGACATTCAATCATGAAGATGATGGAGCTGTGTCCAAGATTCGTGTTTGGACCGTATAGGAAAAAGAGATTCGGAAATCCTGCGACGGTGATGCCGAGATACGCCTCGGCCCCTCCCTTGTTCTCCCACTCTTTATGTAAATCAGCGTTACCCAGACCGGTAACTTGGACCCCGGGCAGAAAATCATGCGAGTGAAAACCTGTGGCCGCGACAAGGCAGTCAACATGATGGTGGATACCATCGGCGGTAACGAGGGAATTGGCATCGAGTCGCTCGATAGGCGTGGTTTCGACAACCACGTTATCCCGTTGTAACGCGGGGTAGTAGTCGTCGGAAAGCAGAATTCGCCGACAGCCCAGTGGAAATTTCGGGGTCAGGGTCGCTGCAAGTTCTGAGCTGTTTACTTCTTGCCCGACACGTTCTTTCAACTGCGCCGTCTTCTTCTTTGCTGGGCGGGAGTTTGTGATGAATTCAGGCCAGGATTTCTCCCAGCGCCAATAGAAGTACGACCGGTACAGCCACGCCCAAAAAGGTATCCATCGAAATAGAGTTTTTTCGATCTCGCGAAATGCTCGATCGTTTCGTTCCACGATCCAGTTGGGAGATCTTTGGAAAACCGTCAGGTGCTTTGCTTTTTTTGCGACCTCGGGAATCAGTTGCACTGCGCTGGCGCCATTCCCAATAACGGCCACAGTCTTACCCTTCAAGTCGTAGGATGTATCCCATGTTGCCGAATGCATACGCTTTCCAGAGAAAGTCTCAAGACCGGGAAGATCCGGCCAGGCGGGTTGATTGAGCTGGCCCACGGCGGAAACCACAAAGCGCGCACGATATGCCGTGCCTGATTCCGTCTTTACCGACCAGGTCGAAGAATCTTCATCAAAATGCAAGGCCCGTACAGTTTGATTAAGGTGGATGTCATCACGCAGCTCGAAAGCATCGACAGCGTTATGCAGATATTCGAGTATTTCCGCGTGGCCGGCGAATCGACGCGACCAGTCTGACTTCATAAAGAAAGAGAAACTGTAGTGGTGCGACCGTGTATCACAAGCACAACCCGGATAGACGTTCTCCCGCCACGTGCCGCCGATATCACCAGCACGCTCCAGAATCACAACGCTCAGCCCCGCCCCTTTGGCTTTGATTCCCATGCAGATACCGCCAAACCCAGCACCGACGATCAGCATGTCGACACAGAAGGATTGATCTGATGGCTCAGGATTCATGTCGGCTTCGCGAAAAGATTTCCCCGGGTCATCCGAGCGGCAACCTGGCCAAGACCCTAATTGAGCCCCCTGTTGACGTTGAAGATGAGACCCCGATGATCGGGGCCTTCGGATATTCTATTGCACTTCGATAGTCACATGCGCGAGTTCGCCCGAATATGCGCTATGGCGCTTAGGGCCGACATTTGCTGGATCGTGCTCTCTAGGGAGACCCAGGCTTGGGGAGTTGCTGGTTTGCAATGTGCGGCCGACTGTCAAGAGAAGACAGCATCTTCTGTGGAATCTTAATCGGGTTGAACGTGGCAGTAACCGTTTTAGGGCATAGCCACCACGTTGATCGGTTCGCCGTCAAAATAACAGCAGATGTTTTGAACGGTGATGTCGAAAATGGCCTTCACGGCCTCAGGTGTGTTGTAGGCCACATGAGGGCTTAAGACGACATTTTCAAAACTCAGTAAAGGGTGGTTGTCTCTCAGAGGTTCTTCTGCGAAAACATCGAGCCCGGCACCCTTAATCTGGCCGTTGTGGAGCGCTTCGATGAGTGCTGTCTCATCGAGCAGTCCGCCTCGTGCGGTGTTGATAAGAATGGCGCCTGCCTTGATCCTGCTTATCTCTGGTTTGCCCAACATTCCTTGAGTCTCGTTGTTGAGGGGGAGGTGCAGAGAAATGAAGTCGGAGGTTTCAAGCAGCGTCTCCATATCCAGAAAAAGATCTGGGCTAAAGTCGTTTTGATGTTTTTCAGGAGAGCGTGTCCAGACCTTCACATTCATCCCAAATCCTTCAGCCATTTTGAGGACTTTCTTTGCGATCCCGCCAAAACCGATAAGCCCAAGTTGTTTTCCTGCCAATCCGATCCCAGGCGTGTCCTGATCCCAGATGCCTTCCCTCATTTTCTGGTCGAGCAGAGAGAGATTTCGGGCGGCGCCCAAGAGCAGCGCAAACGCGTGCTCCGCGACAGTCCTGTCGGCATAGCCCGGACAGTTACATACCGTAATGCCTTGATCTTGGGCAGCCCGAAGGTCGATGTAATCACTGGCACCGGTGCCAGTGAAAGTAACCAGCTCGAGATGGGGGGCGTTGGACATGACCTCAGCCGGAAGAGACCATCCCACGATCAGTGCGGTGGCATCCTTAATTCGGGAAAGGTATTCCTCGCTGCTTTGGGGTGCTCCGTGGTGAATTGCCAGAGTTCCATACGCAGCAAGCCGTTCGGCGCCGACTTCGGTCAGGACAGAATTTTCGTCCGGATCTGCGTCCGGATAAACAATAAGGCGGTTGCGGGTCAATGGGTGTACCTAGGGTCGGGTCTCGGGCTAGGATAGCAAGATGTCACCTGCCGGAAAACCGCTCCCAAGAGGGGTGCTGTCGCCGGGAGGTTATTAGGATGAACGGTTGTACAAGTAAAAACGGCCCGGCGCTCTTGTGTCTTTAAGATAAGTGAATGGACAAACTCAACTCAATCGTTAATGTTGACGCCTACCCCATCAATGACCTCGGCCGGCCGGAGTCGCTGGAGGTCATCGCCCGGGCAAAGCAGCAATTGAAATCGACGGGTGCCTGTCATTTCGGGGGTTTTCTGAGCGACACGGGTTTAGCTCATTTGCTTGCAGAAGCGCAGGCCTTAGAGTCATCAGCGCATGCCAGTGACAACTGGTATACCCCTTACTATGGCCGACCCGACTCCAGTTATCCTGCTGGGCATCCCCTCAATTCTGCCGTGCATTTTTCCGTGCGCTATGTCTCGCGCACCCTGCTGTCTGAAGAGTCACCGCTCCGCTATCTTTTTGAGGACAGCAGACTTTTGAGTTTTCTCCATGCGTTGCTGCCAGACGAGCCGTTGTACCGATACAGCGATGCCCGAGGCTCACTCAACTACACCGTCATGGCGCAAGGGGACGAGTTGGGTTGGCACTTTGATGCCTGCGAACTTGTGGCATCGATTCTGCTGCGCCCGGCAGAGGCGGGCGGAATGTTTCAGTACATACCGGCGGTGCGAACAGCGGACGATGAGAAATTCTCTGCCGTGGCTTCAGTCCTGGGAGGTCAGGATCATCACCGGACGAATGTTGATTTTGCACCAGGGGATATGGTGCTGTTCCGAGGGCGACACAGCCTGCATCGTGTTACCCAAATCGAAGGAGAGATCCCTCGACTGATTGCGTTAATGAGCTTCGATAATGTTGAAAAAGCCGTTGAGCGCGATGTTCCGGATGATCTTTTGCCAGCCTAGTTGATGACAGGCCGATCATCCCGGATGCGTGGGGCGGATCGAATCAGCATTTTTGTGTAGTCAGATTTCGGAGACTCGATAAGGGTTGCCGTATCCTGCTCTTCGACCAGTTGACCCGATTTGAGCACCCCGATTGTGTGCGCCATCACCCGCACGACAGCAAGGTCGTGGGTGATAAACAGGTAGGTGAGGCCAAGATCGCGTTGCAGTTCTTTCAACAGGTTCAGTACCTGTGCCTGAACTGAGACGTCCAGAGCTGAGGTGGGCTCGTCGCAGACAATGAAGTCCGGCCGCGACGCAAGTGCCCGAGCGATCGAGATCCGCTGGCGCTGACCGCCAGAGAACTCATGCGGAAAGCGTCGGGCATCTGACGCCGACAAGCCAACCTGCTCGAGCAGTTCGTTGACACGCTTTTGCTCTGCCTGGCGACCATCTACAAGTGAAAAGGTTCGAAGGGGTTCAGCAAGAATATTGCCCACGCGCCATCGGGGATTCAAAGAAGCGTAAGGTGACTGAAAAACCATCTGAAGACGCTGGCGAATTCGCCGATGCTCGGCTTGCGAGAGTCCTCGATCGTGCAGATTATGACCGTCGATCAGAATCCGTCCGCTGCTCGGCCCGAGCAGTCCCACCGCGATTCGGGCAATGGTCGATTTTCCTGAGCCGCTTTCGCCCACCAGCGCGTAGGTCTTGCCCCGCTCAATGGCGAATGAGACATTGTCCACGGCGTCCAGGAAACGCCGTGGTTTGCGATAGATCATGCGAACCAGCCATGGCTCCGATAGATCAAAGCGCCGGGAGAGTTGCTCGACCCGAATAAAGTCAGACATCGTTGTAAAGCCAGCATGCGACGCGATTTCGCTCCATGTGCGGCCGTTTCGTGGCGCAATGCGCTAACGCCTGTCCGCAGCGTGGATGGAATGCACAGCCGTCGGGCAGGGCGTCGAGTCGCGGCATGGCGCCGGTGATCTGAAAGAGTTCTGTGGAGATATCGCCGTATTCCACAGACGGTGTGGAGGCGATTAAGCCCTTCGTATAGGGGTGTTGCGGATCCCGGAGAAGAGTTTGCGTGTCGCCAATCTCTGCAAGCCGCCCAGCATAGAGGACGGCGACCCGATCTGTGGTTTCGGCGATGACACCCATATCATGGGTAATCAGAATGACCGATGCGCCGTGTTCCCGGCAGAGTTTCTTAAGCAATTCCAAAACCTGCGCCTGCACAGAGACGTCGAGCGCGGTTGTGGGTTCATCCGCGATAATCAGTTCGGGTTCGGCGGAAAGGGCGAGTGCAATGACCACGCGCTGACGCATACCGCCAGAAAACTCATGTGGGAAGGCATTAAACCGCTCGGGATCAATGTCGACCTCCTCCAGTCCGGCAATGGCCTTGCGCTTTGCCTCATCGGCAGTGACCGGCAGATGCGTCAGGATAGTCTCTACCAATTGATCGCCGATGGTGCGCAGAGGGTTGAGGCTTGTGAGGGGGTCCTGGAATACCATGCTGATGCGGCGCCCGCGGATCCGGTTGGCCGCGCTGATATCCAATTGATCAATGCGTTCGTTCTTCAGCCAGATCTCCCCTTGCTCGATATATCCGGGCGGATCGATCAGGCCAATAATCGCCGCCCCGGTCATGGATTTGCCAGCACCGGATTCTCCTACGAACCCGATAATCTCTCCTTTTTTGACATCAAAAGAGATGTCGTCAATGGGCACCAGTACTCCGTGACGGTGGGGGAAGACCACACGCAGGTTCCGGACAGAGAGAATGGCTTCGCTCATTTGAGTCTCGGGTTCAATATGTCGCGCAGCCAGTCACCCAGCAGGTTTACAGACAGTGCGAGCGCGAGCAGTGTGGCGGCGGGAAAGAGAAGAATCCACCACTCACCAGAAAAAAGAAAATCCTGACCGATTCGAATCAACGTGCCGAGGCTGGGTTCCGTAGGGGGCGCGCCGACCCCAAGAAACGACAACGTGGCTTCGGCGATGATGGCAAGCGCCAGGGTAATGGTTGCAATGACAAGGACCGGCGATAGAACATTGGGCAGAATGTGCCGCAGCATGATCTGGCCGCTGCCCAGACCGATAAGCCGTGCCGCCTGAACATATTCTTTTTCTTTCTCCACCATGGTTGTGCCGCGAACCGTACGGGCAAAGGGAACCCACTCCGAGAGTCCAATGGCAATAATCAGCACCGTTATGGCCAGTTCGTCGCGCATGTGAGGCGGCAGCAGGCCTCGGGCGATTCCAAAAATCAGCATGGCGATCAGAATCGAGGGAAAGGTCACCTGAATATCTGCTGCCCGCATGATCAGGGAGTCGACCCAGCCGCCCCGGTATCCGGCGATCAGTCCAAGACTGACGCCCAGGACCATCGCCAGGATCACCGCCGTCAAACCGACGAACAAAGACACCCTGAGACCAAAAATAATCGCGGAGAGCAGATCACGCCCCTGATCATCTGTACCAAGATAAAACGTTTCCCCGGTAAAGGCATTGGGCTGCATCGGCGGGGTGAAACCGTTCATGAGGTTGAGTGACCCGGCATCAAACGGATTCGTGGGTGCTACCAGATCAGCGAAGACCGCGAGCAGAATCAGCATCACAACAATCACAAAAGAAACGACGGTAACAGGAGACCGCTTGAAGTCGTAGAGAAAATCGCTCTCGCGAAATCGGCCCATCAGTGACTTTTGTGCACTCATGTGCTCTGGCGTTTAAGTTGGCCGTCGCGGATCCGCGGATCAATCGCGAGGTAAAGCAGATCCACAATAAGGTTGATTACCACAAACAAGGTGCCTACCAGCAGCAGATAGGCAGACATCACTGGAATATCAACAAAGAACACCGCGTTGATGAACATCAGGCCAACACCCGGCCACTGAAAAACGGTCTCCGTGATGATGGCAAAGGCCACAATCGAGCCCAGTTGCAGACCGGCGACAGTGATGACCGGTACCAATGTGTTCTTCAGCGCGTGACCAAAATACACAACCCGTTCGGGCAAGCCTCTGGCCCGGGCAAAGCGGATAAAGTCCTGTCGCAGAATCTCAAGCATCTCCGCGCGCACGAGACGCATGATGAGAGTCATCTGGTAAAGCCCGAGCGTAATTGCCGGCAGCACCATCGATTTCAGACCAGAAACGGTAAGCAGACTGGTAGACCAGAATCCGATCTGTACAGTTTCCCCTCGGCCAAAGCTGGGCAGCCATCCAAGTTCCACTGCAAACAGCCAGATCAGGAGCACCCCGATCAGGAAGGTCGGTAGGGATACCCCAATCAGTGAGGTCGACATGATGAGGTGAGCAGAAAAGCCGTTTCGGAAGATGGCTGTATAAACCCCCGCAATGACCCCAAAGAGCATTGCAAAAATTGCCGAGACCAGCGCCAGTTCCAGAGTTGCCGGCAGGCGTTCGAGGATCATATCCGCGACTGGTTGGGCCCCGCGGTATGAGTTGCCAAAGTCAAACTGTAAGGCGCGGGTCACAAAGCCGAGATACTGCGTATGCAGCGGGTCATTCAGACCCAGGGCTTCGATGAGCGCCTCGCGCTGCTCCACGGTCGCTTCCTGGCCGAGCAGGTTGTCGACCGGGTTACCGACATAGCGGAACATCATGAATGAAACGAACGCGACCAGGAACAGTACGAAAACGGACTGGCCGAGGCGCCGAAGAATGATCAGCAGCATAGCGCCAAAAGTTGATCGGGCCCCGACAGCGACTGTCTGGACCCGATCACTCCTTGAACACCGAAACCGCCTGACCGATCCCTGAGGGATCAGCCAGGCAAGTCGCGATGAATTAGTTGAAGGTCAGGAACTGGAAGTGCGGTTGGTCTTCAGGCTGGACAGCGAATTCAATGCTGTCTTTCATGCCCCAGTTCAGAACCTGGTTATGAATCGGCAGATACATCTGCTGAGCCTGAATGGCCGCCCAGATCTTGGCAATCGTGGCGTTCCGTGCAGCCAGATCGGTCTCTGATTCCAGGCTGACGATCATGTCATCGACGGCAGAGTCAGAGTAGCCGGTGGGGTTCCAGGAACCGCGGTCGCCGGTCCGGGTGTGCACCAGGAAGTTAAAGATATAGTGGGAGTCAAAGGTCGGAACACCCCAGCCCAACATATAGAAGTCGGAGTCACCCCCTTTGATAAACGGGAAGTGCTGCGCTTTCGGCTTGGCGTCGAGGGTAACGTTGATCCCTATCTGGCCCATCATGCCCACGGCTGCCTGACAGATCGCTTCGTCGTTGATGTAGCGGTCGTTGGGGCAGTTCAGGGTGATGTCGAAACCATTGGCGTAGCCGGCATCGGCCATCAGGGCCTTGGCCTTATCAAGGTCGTGAGCAGGATACTCGTTAAGGGCGGCGGTCCATCCGTTCACGAACGGAGGCATGATGACGCCGGTCGGATCAGACTGGTCACGCATGACGACTTTCTTGATGGCTTCACGGTTGATCGCGATGTTCATTGCCTGACGCACACGCAGGTCAGCCGTAGGGCCGTCTGCATTGTCTACGCCAAAGAAGATCACACGGTTCTGTGCAGCAGTGCCGACCTTGAGGCCCGCAGTCGAGCTGACGCGGCCCAAATCCTGGACCGGGACGTCCTGAATGATGTCCACCTCACCCGAGAGCAAAGCAGCCACGCGGGTCGCGGAGGATTGGATCGGGGTGTAAATGATCTCCGTCACCTGGCTGGGGTAAATACTCTTGCCCCAGTAGTTGGGATTAGCAGTCAGAACAGTCTTTTCATCGATCGAACGGCTGACCAGCTTGAAGGCACCGGTGCCGTTGGTATTCATCGTCGCAAAGTTGGTCTCGCCCTTGGCTACATCGTGCGGGGTCATCACGTCATTGGCTTCGGCCCAGCCCTTGTCCATCATGAACATGTTGGTCAGGTTGTTGACCAAAAGCGGGTTGGCGCCATGCGTTTCAATGTCGACAGTATGGGAATCGACAGCACGGACTTCCTTGACAGATGACAGCAGTTCTTTCATGTCAGAACCGTCAGCCATTGCCCGATTGAGGGAGAAGACGACGTCTTCGGAATCAAAAGCAGCACCGTCATGGTAGGTCACGCCCTTGCGCAGTTTGAAGCGCCAGACGTTTGGATTGTCGGGCAGTGCTGCCCACTCGGTTGCCAATGACGGAATAATGGCACCTGACATATCACGCTGGAGCAGCGAGTCATAAATCTGGTGTGCCAGTGCATGGGTTGGGCCTTCATTCTGAGCATGGGGGTCCATGGTCAGAGAATCGCCGGCACGTGCCCAGCGGATAGTCTCAGCGGAGGCGAGGGTGGATACGAAGACACCCGCGACCACACCGACCGCCAGTCTGGTAGTCAGAGATTTCATGGTTAACTCCTTCGGTTGGGTAAAACTTTATTGCCGCTGTTTTCTTCACAGCGTCAGTAGATTAGACCCCCAGCGAGGAAAGATTTCAACTAAATCAATACGATTTCTGAGAATCTACAATCAAAACATTACAAAAGGCGACACTGGGGAAGAATATTTCCCGCCGGATGAGATGACTCTGTGTCTTTTGACTTGGTTGTGCTGACAACTGAGGTTCAGTCCTGCCTTCCCTATTCCGGAGAGTGACGGGGCTTGGAAAACCCTGCCATCAGGTTATAGAGAAGAGGGGTCAGGAACAGAGTCAATATCAGCGCCATTGTGAGGCCGCCCACAATCACCCAGCCGATGGCGATCCGGCTCTCTGCGCCGGCGCCGCTTGCAAGGACAAGGGGGGTAGCGCCGAGGATGGTTGAGATCACCGTCATGACAATGGGGCGAAGACGCAGAGTAGAGGCTTCGAGCGCCGCCTCTCGAACCGTTTTTCCAGCCGAGCGCAATTGGTTGGCAAATTCAACGATCAGTATGCCGTTCTTTGCCATGAGCCCAATCAGCAGGATGATCCCGATCTGGCTATAGACGTTAAGAGACAGTCCCATTAGGGTGAGTGAGTAGATGGCGCCGGCTACGGCCAGGGGGACCGACAGAATAATCATCAGCGGGCTGACAAAACTCTCAAATTGTGCGGCCAGCACCAAAAAGACAATCAGCAGGGCAAATGAGAAGCTCAAAAGTACGCCGCTAGACGCACTCTTGAAAACCTTGGATTGCCCTGAGTAACTCATCTTGATGCTGCTGGGCAGAATGGACTCTGCGCCTTGTTCCATGAACGCCACGGCCTGGCCAAGCGTGTAATCTGGAGACAGGCCTGCAGATATCGTGATGGAGGGAAGCCGGTCAAAGCGGCGCAACTGTGCCGCGGCGGCGTTTTCGGTAGCCGAGACGAATACACTGAGCGGCACCAGTTTGCGGGCACCGGAATCGGGGTCAATCGAGCGCACGAATACGTTTTCCAGGCTATTGATGTCACGTCGGTCCTTCTTTTGTGCCTGAATGATGACGGGGTATTCCCGCCCCCGGTCTATGTAGGAGCTCACCTTTTTGGAAGCAAACATGGACTGTAGGGTGAATGCGATCTCTTCGACGCTGACGCCCAGATCGTCCGCCCGTCGCCGATCAAGTTTGAGGTCGATCTGGGGCTGGTTCTCCTCGTAATCCATTCCCGGATTGATAAGGTTATCGTTGGACTCAGCGTAGCGAAGCAGCTCAGCCGCTGTACGTTTGACCTCTTCGAAGTCAGGACCACCCACTACGATCCGAAGGGGCGTTGAACTTCCCCGCAATCCGAGCCCTGCCGGACTGGCAACCCCGGCTCTTGCGCCAATCAAACGCCGGGTAATGGGACGCATTTGCCTAACCAGCTCCCCTTGCGAGGCTTCCCGGTTATCCCAATGCGCTAAACGCATCACCACGAATCCACGGTAAGGCCGGTTACCCCAACCAACAATGCTGTAGACCGTTTCGATACTGCCCTCTTCCTGGAAGGGCAGCAGATCGCGTTCAATAATCCGCGCTTGAGAGTCTGTGTAGCTCGAGGTGGATCCCTGCGGTGCGGTCATAGGGATGAACGCCACGCCCCGGTCCTCTCTG
>CEVN01042595.1_pt1 | contig 12736 bp, 11 predicted proteins | sample 427041 | NCBI WGS metagenome assembly CEVN01 (sample SAMEA2623463, study PRJEB7988) | marine metagenome | biome: marine biome (ENVO:00000447); feature: surface water layer (ENVO:00002042); material: "saline water (ENVO:00002010), including plankton (ENVO:xxxxxxxx)" | depth 5 m
AAAAGACAGTAAAGAGGCTCTTTCTTGTGTAAGTTTTGATTATATGATGGGTCTTGGGTATTTAATTGGGTCTTGGCTTATGAATAAATCAAAATCCAAAGCCATAGAAAAATTAAATATTAAGGAAAGTGATCAAGACTTTCTTAAATCTAAAATTGTTTCGGCTGATTTTTATGACACTCACATTTTACCGAGAAGTAATCTACACTTAAATATTGTATCAAATGGGTCAAAAGTTGTTTTTGAAACATTAGATTCGAATGTTTAACATATTAAACAACTATAATCTTATATTTCACTTAATTGCAACTGGTTGTAATTAAAAGTAAAATTTACAATTTCAAAAAAAAGTTTGTTTATATTGATTTTAATTTCTTTATTGATAACTTTAAAATGAAATTCGTTTCGATAAGTTGTTTGGGGAAAATTTTTGCTGAATACTAGTTTAAATAATAATTATCCAGATTTTAATATCTACAATACGTTTCCTAAAATTCTTAAGTACAGATCTGATAAAACACCTAATGAAGTCGCCTTGCGAGATAAAGATCTAGGTATTTGGAATGAAACTACATGGAGAGATTATAATCAAAACGTTTCAGAATTAGCTTTAGGTCTAGAAGCTGAAGGATTCAAAAAAGGTCAGGTTATGGCTTTAATAGGTGATAATAAACCAGCTTGGGTGTTTTTCGAAATAGCAGTTCAAGCAAATGGTGGAATGAGTTTGGGTATTTACAGGGATACACTTGATGAAGAAGTTAGCTATCTAGTTAAAGCAGCAGATGTAGATTTTGCATTTGCAGAAGATCAAGAACAGGTTGATAAATTTATAAATATTCAAAAAAAATTGAAGAAAAATATTAAAATATTTTATGAGGATCCCAGAGGCTTAAATCAATTAGATAATCCAAATATTATTGATATGAGATCATTGATGAAGAAAGGGAAAAGCATCTTAAAGAAAAATCCTAAAAAATATATTAATCTGATCAATAAAATCTCTGGCAAAACTGATGCAGTTTTATGTACAACTTCTGGTACTACTTCAAATCCAAAATTAGCTTCACTTCCTGGAGAAAAGTTTGTAAAACATATAGCTAATTATCTCAAGGTCGATCCTAAAACTTCAAATGATGAATATGTGTCAGTTTTACCTTTTCCGTGGATAATGGAACAAGTCTATGGTGTTGGATTTAACTTACTAAGTGGCATGAAAGTTAATTTTCCAGAAAATGCCGATACAGCCATGGACGATTTAAAAGAAATAGGTCCATCCTTTATGCTAGGGGCACCAAGGTTATGGGAACAGATTGCCGCAGATATGAGAGCAAGAATTCTAGACTCTTCAAAACTTACTCAATGGATTTTTAATACAATGGTTGAACGAGGTTTAAGAGCAGTTGACTCTGGTAAAAGAGATTTTTGGGCAGATAAACTATTATTCACTCACTTAAAGGATAGATTGGGTTTTAGTAAAGTAACTTCTGCAGCAACAGGGGGTTCTGCAATTGGTCCAGATACTTTTAAATTTTTTTTAGCAATGGGAATACCACTCAGACAACTTTATGGACAAACTGAGCTTATGGGTGCATACACATTACAAAAACCACCAGAAGGTGAGATGGATTGTGAAACCGTTGGCATCCCTTTTCCAGATTGCCAAATAAAAATTTTAAATCCTGACGCAAATGGGATGGGCGAAATAGTAACTAAACACCCATATATGTTTTCTGGTTATTACAACAATAAAAAAGCATTTAAAGAATCAATTAAGAATGGATGGATGCATACTGGTGATGCTGGCTTTTTAGATAAAAACAATAGACTAACTGTAATAGATAGAGTTGATGATATTGCCACAAAATCAGATGGTATAAAATTTTCACCTCAAAACATTGAAAACAAGTTAAAATTTTCACCATATGTCGGTGAGGCTGTAATTTTAGGAGCTGATAAACCTTATCTAACTGCTATAATTTGTATAAGGTTTTCTATAGTTTCAAAGTTAGCAGAAAAATGGCAATTACCATTTACATCATATACAGGTTTAGCGTCTGACAAAAAGATTTATGATCTGATACAGTCAGAGATAGATAAAGTGAATAAAAATTTACCAAAAAATTTAAAAATTAAAAAATTTTTATTGTTATTTAAAGAATTAGAAGCAGATGACGGTGAATTAACAAGAACAAGAAAAGTAAGAAGATCTGTGATTAATGATAGGTATAAATCACTCATAGACTCTCTTTATAAAGATAAATCTGTTGCAAAAATTAATACCGAAGTTACCTACGAAGATGGAAGAAAAGGTAAAATTAATGCCTCAATGGAAATAAGAAATTTAAATATTAGCTCAATAGGAAATAAATAATGAGTCTATCTAAAATTAAAAATATCCCATTTGGTAAAAATATAATTGAATTAAAAAATATCAGCTTATCTTTTGGGGGTGTTAAAGCATTAACAGAAGTTTCTTTTGAGGTAAAAAGAGGTGAGGTGTTTGCTATAATTGGACCAAATGGAGCTGGAAAGTCATCAATGCTGAATGTCATTAATGGATTCTATAAGCCAACATCTGGTAAAATTAATTTTGCTGGTCAAGAAAGATTACAAATGGAACCTGAGTTTGCCGCAAAAAGTGGTATCGCAAGGACATTCCAAAATATAGCCCTTTTTAAAGGCATGAGTACATTAGATAATCTAATGACTGGAAGATTATTAAAACAAAAGCAAAATTTGTTTATGCAAGCTTTGTATATTGGGCCAGCTGAAAAAGAAGAAACTTTTCACAGAGAAAAAGTAGAGAGAGTTATAGATTTTTTAGACCTCCAATCAATAAGAAGAACTCCTGTTGGTTCACTTCCATACGGACTACAAAAAAGGGTTGAGCTTGGAAGGGCTCTTGCGATGGAACCAGAAATTCTTCTTTTAGATGAACCAATGGCAGGTATGAATGTTGAGGAAAAACAAGACATGAGTAGATTTGTTTTAACAGCTAATCATGAACTTAAAACAACAATTGTTTTAATTGAACATGATATGAGTGTTGTAATGGATATCTCAGATAGAATTGTTGTGCTAGACTATGGAAAAAAAATTGGATCAGGTAAACCTGAAGAAATTAGAAGTAATAAGGCAGTTATTGATGCGTATTTGGGAGTCTCAAATGATTAGATGTGTTGTTAAATGAGTGTAGAGTTACTCAATTTCATTGAAACGGTTCTTAATGGACTAATGTCCGGCATTATGTATTCCCTAGTTGCCTTGGGTTTTGTATTAATTTTTAAAGCTTCTGGCGTTTTTAATTTTGCTCAAGGTGTTTTTGCTCTATTTGCAGCTCTAACGTTGGTAGGTTTCCAAACTGGACAAGTACCCTTCTCACATTTAATAAACGAATTATTTGGAACTAAACTTCACCATTGGTACCCAGAAATACATAGTTTTTTAGCTATTATTTTTACAATCATTACTATGATTGTCTTAGCTTGGATCATTGAAAGATTAGTTTTGAAGCATCTTGTTAACCAAGAGCCTATAATATTGTTTATGGCTACAATTGGATTAGCTTTTGTTCTTGAAGGTATTGGTGATCTAATGTGGGGTTCAGATGTTAAAGTATTAGATGTTGGAATACCCAGTGGTGGTTCAGAATGGTTAGAAAATGCAACAATTGGTCTAGCAGCTGAAGGTAGCGAATATTATGGTATGTACATAGATGTGTTAAATGTTTGGGCGACTGTAATTGCTGTAATTTTAGTAACAGCGTTAGCTCTGTTTTCACAGTATACCAAAACGGGAAGAGCCTTAAGAGCAGTTGCCGATGACCATCAGGCTGCACTTTCAGTAGGAATTTCACTAAGAACAATATGGGTTTTTGTTTGGGCTATGTCTGGTTTTATTGCCATGGTTGCAGGGATTATGTGGGGAACGGAGTCTGGCGTCCAATTTTCTCTTTCACTAATAGCCTTGAAAGCACTACCTGTATTAATCTTAGGAGGGTTTACCTCTATTCCTGGAGCAATAATTGGAGGGTTATTAATTGGAGTTGGTGAAAAATTAGCAGAGATTTACATAGGTGGTCTCTTCGACATAGGTGCAATTGAAAACTGGTTTGCCTATTTTATGGCTTTGGTATTTTTATTATTTAGACCCCAAGGACTATTTGGGGAAAAAATTATTGAGAGGGTTTGATGATATATAAAGAAACTGGACAGTACAATTCTAATTATCGATCTGACCATGCTATTTTTCCTTTAATGCAAGATAAGATAGCTTTTAGTCTATTAATGCTTGTCGCTTTCTTATTTGTTCCTTTTGTAGTTGATAGCTACTGGGAAAAAGCAATTTTAGTTCCTTTTCTAATTTATTCTATGGCAGCAATAGGGCTTAATATATTAACTGGTTATTGTGGTCAAGTATCCCTGGGTACTGGTGGATTCATGGCCGTAGGTGCATTCTCAACATATAAACTTATGACAACATATCCAGATCTAAATATAATGATCATTGTTATCATTTCTGGATTTATTTCTGCTCTGGTTGGAATTTTATTTGGATTACCTTCGCTTAGAATAAAGGGTTTTTACTTAGCAGTAGCAACCTTAGCCTCCCAGTTTTTTTTAGTATGGCTTTTCAATAAAGTTCCATGGTTTTATAATTACTCTGATACTGGACAAATCACTGTATCTGAGAGGACTATGTTTGGTGTGCCTGTCACTGGTGCGGCGGCTCCACCATATGCTACATACTTGTTCTGTCTTGTTTTAGTTGTAGTTTTTGGTTTTGCAGCAAAAAATATGATTAGAAGTAAAATAGGTAGATCTTGGATGGCTATTAGGGATATGGATATAGCTGCAGAGATAATAGGAGTACCTCCTCTAAAAACTAAACTTACAGCTTTTGCTATTAGTTCTTTTTACATTGGAATTTCTGGTTCACTATATTTTGCTGTGTATTTAGGTGCTCTTGAAGTTACAGAGTCATTCGATATCATGGCTATTTCCTTTCCTGTCCTATTTATGATTATTATTGGTGGTTTAGGTTCTATGCTTGGTTCTTTTTTAGGAGCTGCATTCATTGTACTTTTGCCAATTGTATTAAAAAATTTCATGGTTGATTTAGTAGGATTATCAGCCGTTACTGCCAAACATTTTGAAATAACCATTTGGGGATTACTAATGGTTGTTTTTTTAATTGTAGAGCCACATGGGCTCGCAAGACTATGGTCCATCGCAAAAGAAAAATTAAGAAGGTGGCCTTTCCCTTACTAATGCTATAATATAGAAAAGGGATTTATATCTCAACAAGGAGGAATTTATGAGATTAAAAAAACTACTTTTAGGACTTTTAGGGTCAGTGATTGCAATAGGAAGTTTTCTAGAAATTGCTTCTGCTGATTTAAAATTTCCTATGCTTGTATATCGTACGGGGGCTTATGCACCGAATGGTATTCCTAACGCTGACGGTTTTGTCGATTACTATCGAATGATAAATGCTAGAGATGGTGGAATCGGTGGCGAAAAAATTGTTTTTCCAGAGTGCGAAACAGGTTATAAAACTCAAGTCGGTGTCGAGTGCTATGAAAAACATAAAGAAGGTGCAATGGTTTTCCAACCGATGTCAACAGGTATTACTTATCAATTGATACCAAAAGCTACTGCTGATGGAGTAACTATTTACTCAACAGGTTATGGAAGAACATCAGCAAAAAATGGTAAAGTGTTTAAATGGATTTTTAATGCTCCAGCTACATATTGGGATGGTGCTTCAATTGCCATAAGACATATCTTGAAGCAAAACCTTGGTAATATTAAAAATAAAAAAATTGCCTTGGTTTATCATAACTCTGCTTACGGTAAAGAACCAATTCGTACACTTGAAACATTAGCAAAAAAGCATGGTTATAAGTTAATGCTTCTTCCAGTAGATCATCCTGGACAAGAGCAAAAAGCTACATGGTTAAAGATTAGAAAAAGTCGACCAAATTATATATTGATGTGGGGATGGGGTGTAATGAACTCTGTTGCAGTCAAATCAGCTGCATCAATTAAATTTCCTATGGAAAATTTCATAGGTATATGGTGGTCTGGTTCTGAAAATGATGTATTACCTGCAGGTCAAGGAGCTCATGGTTATAAAGCATTAACCTTTAATGCACCTGGTACTGACTATCAAGTTCATAAAGATATTAAAAAATATGTTCATGACAAAGGAAATGCCTCAGGTGATGGCTCTCACTTTGGAACAGTGCTCTATAATAGAGGTTTGTTTCAGGCTATGGTACAAGTAGAAGCTGCTAGAGTTGCTCAAAAAATGCACGGAACATCAAAAATCACTGCAGCAATGTATCGTGATGGGATGGAAAATGTGAATCTAGACGCAGCGAGAATGGAACAGTTAGGTTTTAAGAACTTTTCTCCACCATTTAAAAACACTTGTGAAAATCATGGCGGAAGTGGATTAGCAGCTGTCCAGCAATGGGATGCAAAAGCTAAAAAATGGAACATGATTACTGAGTATATGTATGGTGATTCAGATGTAGTTGATAAACTAATAGCTGAAGACTCTGCAAAATACGCCAAAGAACAAAAAATTGCACTACGTTGTAATTAATTTTTAAGAGAGTCTATGATAACCATAGACTCTCTTTTTTAATATTTTTGGTAATACGATGGATGATATTTCTGTAAAAAATAATAAAAAACATTCAAAGAATAAAAAAAATACAGACCTACTTATAGTTAATAATATAGAGGTAGTTTATAATCATGTTATTCTTGTTTTAAAAGGCGTTAGCTTAAATGTAAGAAAAGGGGGAATAACAACCCTTTTAGGAGGCAATGGTGCTGGGAAGACAACTACCTTGAAATCTATATCAAACTTACTTGCTTCAGAACGAGGAGAAGTAACCAAAGGTTCCATTAGTTTTGAAAATATTGATGTGCATGCCCTAGATCCTTCTCAACTAGTCAAACTAGGAGTAATTCAAGTAATGGAGGGTAGACATTGTTTTGAACATTTGACTGTAGAAGAAAACTTGTTGACCGGAGCTTATACAAGAAAAAATAACAAAGAAGTTAAATACGATCTTGAAAGAGTTTATAATTACTTTCCAAGATTAAAAGATAGAAGAACATCTCAAGCAGGTTACACATCTGGCGGTGAACAGCAAATGGTAGCTATAGGAAGGGCCCTAATGGCAAATCCACGTATGATATTACTTGATGAACCTTCAATGGGTCTTGCACCTCAATTAGTAAAACAAATTTTTGAAATAGTATCACAGATTAATAAACAAGAGGGTGTTACAATTCTTTTGGCTGAACAAAATACTAACATGGCACTTCAATATGCTGAATACGCATATATATTAGAAAATGGAAGAGTTGTAATGGAGGGTTCAGCAAAATCTATGAGGGATAATGAAGATGTTAAAGAATTTTATTTGGGAATTTCTGGAAAAGGAAGACAGTCCTACAGAGACTTTAAACAATACCGTAGAAGAAAACGCTGGTTATAAGTTTAATAATAAAAAATGACATCACTTTTTTTTGACAACTCTGAAATTCGATCAGCTGATGAAAGACAAGCTGATCAACTTTTAAAATTAAAAAAACTGATAGAAGTATCTAAAACAAATGAAAATTTAAAAAGTAGAATTAATGGCGAAATAACGTCTCTATCAGATCTAAATAAAATTGAAATTTTAAGAAAAAGCGACTTAATTGATAAACAAAAAAAAATTCTGCCATTCGCTAATTTTAATATAGAACCTTACAACCAATTTGCTCATATCTATAGATCTCCAGGACCTATTTATGATCTAGATGGACGTAGTTCTAATTGGTGGAGGTTTGCAAGAGCTATGCATGCAGCAAATTTCATAAAAGGTGATATAATTCAAAATTGTTTCTCTTATCACTTTACACCTGCAGGTTTAATGTTCGAAGAAGCTGCTAAGATTTTAAAGTGCACAGTTTTTCCAGCTGGAAGTGAAAACTCCGATGCACAAGTTGAAATAATGTCAGATATAAAAACAACTGGCTATGTTGGGGTTCCAGATTTTCTGAGAATTCTCTTGGAAAAAGCTGATGAAAAAAAAATTAATCTAAAATTTTTAAAAAAAGCAGTTTTATCAGGAGGTCCATTATTTCCAAATGTTGCAGAATATTTAAGAACTAAAAATATTGATTTTTTTCAATGTTATGGAACAGCTGATTTAGGGTTAATAGCATATGAAGCATCTCAGAATGATGGCATGATAGTTGATGAGGATGTTATTATAGAGATTGTAAAGCCTGGAACAGGTGATGCAGTAGAAGATGGTGAAGTTGGAGAGGTTATAGTCACTGTATTAAATAATTTTGAACTACCAATATTTAGATTTGCTACAGGTGATTTATCTTCCTTTTTACCAGGATTAAGTTCTACTGGAAGAACTAACTGTAGAATCAAAGGTTGGCAGGGAAGAGCAGACCAGACAACTAAAGTAAGAGGAATGTTTGTTCAACCTTCACAAATTGATAAAATTTTAAAAACTGTTTTTAAATCTAAAGTCAAAGGTAGACTAGTTGTTAATAGAGAGGAAAATAGGGATATTATAAATTTAATAATTGAGACAGATTTGTATAATTCAATCGAAAGAGAAAAAATAAAAAAAACAATTGTTGCAGAAATGAAAAAAGTTCTTAACTTAAACGGAGAAACAGAATTAGTTGAACCCAAATCATTAGCTAATGATGGAAAAGTTATTGACGATATAAGAAATTTTGGAGAATAAAAATGAAAGTTGAGAAAATTAATGCAGTTATAACTGGAGGCGGTAGTGGTCTTGGTGAAGGTACAGCAAGAGTTTTAAAAGAAAAAGGAGCTAATATCTTTTTAATTGATTTAAACGAAGAAAAATTAAAAAATATTTCTAGTGAATTAGGTTGTGAGTATTTTGTGGGTGATGTATCTAACCCAGAATTAATGTCCGAAGCTGTAAAAAATTTAGAAAATATAAATTGTTTGGTTAATTGCGCAGGTATTGCGGCAGGTGCAAAAATAGTATCCAGTAGAGGAATTCATGATTTCAATCTATTTGAAAAAGTTTTAAAAATAAATTTGATTGGAAGTTTTAATATGCTTAGATTATGTGCTGACAAAATGCAACATAACTCACCTAATGAAGATGGTGAAAGAGGCTTAATAATAAATACTGCGTCGGTAGCTGCATTTGATGGACAAATAGGTCAAGCAGCTTACTCTGCGTCTAAAGGTGGTATTGTTGGAATGACTCTTCCAATTGCTAGGGAACTTGCTAATCATGGAATTAGAATAAATACAATTGCTCCTGGATTGTTTGAAACTCCTATGCTTACAGGCATGAGTGAAGAAGTACAACAAAGCTTGATAGCTACCACACTTTTTCCTAAAAGATTGGGTACTGCAAAAGAATATGGAATGCTTGTCAATAGTATAATAGCTAACCCAATGATTAATGGTGAAACAATCAGATTAGATGGATCCGTTCGATTAGCACCAAGATAAAATATGAAAAATCTTCCGTTATATTTCGAGGATTTTAAGATTGGTATGAGTATTAAAACTCAACCAAAAAAAATCACTAAAGAAGAAATTATAAACTTTGCAAAGAGTTACGACCCTCAAAGTTTTCACATTGATGAAGAAGAAGCAAAAAAAGGACCTTTTAAACGCTTAGTTTCAAGTGGTTTTATGACATTGGGTAAATCGTTTACACAATTCTTTGAAACTGGTGTAATAGAAGGCACTGGAATGGGTGCTTGGGGTATAGATGAATTAAGGTGGACAAAACCAGTGTATCCAGAGGATATACTTGTTACACAAGTTGAAATTCTAGAAAAAAAAATTTCATCAAAAAATCCTTCAAGAGGAACTGTTCGTTCTCATCAAACAGTTTTCAATCAAAATAACGAAATAGTTATGACTTGGATTTCAAATTTTATGATTAAATCAAAAGTTTCAAGTTAATTGTTTGTCATCTCAATTATTACAGCGATACCCTGACCTCCACCGATACACATTGTTGCCAAACCATATCTTCCATTGATGCTTTTTAATTCATGAATTAATTTTGTCATAATGATTGAACCTGTGGCTCCTACTGGATGACCTAAAGCTATCGCTCCACCATTAACATTTACCTTTTCTGGATCCAAGCCCAACTGCTTATTAACTGCACAGGCTTGAGCAGCAAAAGCTTCATTAGACTCAACTAAATCAATATCATCTACATTAAGACCAGATTTTTTTAGTGCCATTTTAGATGCTGGGATAGGTCCCATCCCCATTTCATCTGGCTCAACACCTCCAAAACCATAAGATACTATTCTAGCTAATGGCTTTCCTTTTTTGGCTTTCTTCTCATTGGCAAGAACTAAGGCTGATGCTCCATCATTTATTCCAGAAGCATTCCCAGCTGTGACAGAACCATCCTTTTTAAAAGCAGCTTTTAAGTTAGATAAAGTATCTAAAGTTGTGTCAGGTTTGACATGCTCATCTTTGTCAAATATTTCAATTCCTTTTCTTGTTTTAATCTCTATGGGAATAATTTGCTCTTTAAATTTACCATTCTCTATCGCGTCTACAGCTCTAGTTTGACTTGTTAAGGCAAATTTATCTTGCATCTCTCTACTTATTTGATATCTCTCAGAAATATTTTCTGCGGTTATACCCATGTGCCCATGCCCAAATGGATCTTGTAAAGAGCCAAGCATCATGTCAAACACCTTCGCATCTCCCATACGAGATCCCCATCTAAAACCTTGAACAACATGAGTACCACTCGACATAACTTCAACTCCACCTGCTAACACCACTTCTGCGTCTTCAAGTAAAATTAACTGAGTTGCGCTTACTATGGCTTGCAATCCGGAACCACATAATCTGTTTACAGTTAGAGCTGCAGATTCCTTTTTCAGTCCTGATTGAAGTCCTATAACTCTACTTACATACATATCACGTGGTTCTGTATGTATAACATTTCCAAAAACTGCATGGTTAATTTCTTCACTATTTAAATTAGACCTACTTATTGCTTCTTTTGAAACTAATGTTCCTAAATCTACAGGATTGAAGTTTTTTAATGAACCTCCAAAAGTCCCTATTGGTGACCTAACAGCTGACATGATATATGTATTAGTCATTAATATTCTCCTAAAGTTAATTAATCTTAAGATCCTTTTCACCTAATGGTTCAAAAAAATCATTCACATAATTATTATCTACTTTACTTAATGATTTTGGTTGCCATTTAGGTTTTCTATCTTTGTCGACCAGCATGGCCCTCACACCCTCATAAAAGTCACCAGATGACTGGCATTTTTGAACCATTCTATATTCCATTATAAGATCTTCTTCTAAACTCATATCTTTAGCATTTAAAATCTGTTGCATTGTAATTTTGAGAGAAGTTGGTGATTTTAATTGAAGTTCTTTTTCTAAATGAACTGCAAAATCAACTCCATCATTTTTTAACATCAACAAAGTCTCAAATATCTTTTCAATGGTTTCATTTTCAAAAACACGTTTTAAAATATCTTCATTTTTTTCTATAGTACTGTCATTTTCAGGTTTTGATGAAAATTGATTAATAATTTTTGACACATTTTCTTTATTTAAAGTTTCACTATTAATTAAACTATTTTTTAAATCATTTGTTTTGTTAGAGTCTAAATAAAAATTAGCTAAACCTATTTTTAACAAGTCATATGCTTTTAACCTATCGCCGGTAAGGGCTAACCACAACCCAACACTCAACGGTAATTGTGCTAATAACCATCCTCCACCTACATCAGGAAACAAACCAATGGCAGTTTCGGGCATTGCAAACATAGTTTTTTCAGTAGCAATTACATGACTACCATGCATTGAAACGCCAACTCCCCCTCCCATAGTCACTCCATCTATGAGTGCAATAAAAGGTTTTTTATATTTATTAATCTTGTAATTTAACAAATATTCATCGTAAAAAAAATTTCTAGAAAGTTCTGTGGGGGGACCACCCTCTGACAAAACTTTTTTTCTTAAATTTACAACGTCTCCTCCAGCACAAAAAGCTCTGTCTCCAGCACCCTCAATTAAAACTGCTTTAACTAAATCATTATTTTCCCAATCATCTAAATGTCTACTAATAAATTTAACCATATTATATGTTAGGGCATTTAATCGATCTGGACGATTAAGTGTAATAATTCCTAAAGAATTTTTTAAATTAAATAAAACTTCTTCATTCATTTTAATCTCTACTTTTTTTTATTAAGTTTCTAGAAATAATCAATCTCATTATTTCATTAGTACCTTCTAAAATTTTATGTACCCTTAGATCTCTTATAAGTCTCTCTAAAGGAAAGTCTTTCAAATATCCGTACCCACCATGAATTTGAAGAGCTTCATCACAAATTTGGAAACAAGTGTCAGTTGCAAATCTTTTAGCCATAGCACATTGTGATGTGGCATTTTTGTCTTTGTTATCGATACTGCTCGCTGCCTTATAGACCATTAATTTTGAAGCCTCTAAATTTGTTGCCATATCTGCTAATTTAAATTGAGTTACTTGAAATTCATTTAAATATTTACCAAATTGTTTTCTCTCTGAAGTATAATCTAAAGCACTTTCGATAGCCAAGTTTGCACCGCCAATTGAACAGGCGGCAATATTTACTCTGCCTCCGTCTAATCCCTTCATGGCTAATTTAAAACCATCTCCTTCATT
>CEVN01048368.1_pt1 | contig 12725 bp, 12 predicted proteins | sample 427041 | NCBI WGS metagenome assembly CEVN01 (sample SAMEA2623463, study PRJEB7988) | marine metagenome | biome: marine biome (ENVO:00000447); feature: surface water layer (ENVO:00002042); material: "saline water (ENVO:00002010), including plankton (ENVO:xxxxxxxx)" | depth 5 m
TCAATCAATCTTAATGACCCTTCAACGTTAACTGTTGAAGACAAAGTAGTAATTGGTGGGCGCTCAATAATCAATGGACACTTAGTTGAGAAAGATCAGATAGTTTTGGCAAGAGTTCATCTAAAGAAAGGCTGCTTAATCGGTTCAGGAACGACTATTCAACCAGGTGTTACTATTGGCGAAGGTTCTGTTATTGCGACCAATGGTTTGGTGGGTAAATGGAAGAATATTCCTCCTGGAGAAGTTTGGGCTGGATTACCGGCAAAATGCATCAAAAAATCCTCCTCAAGAAATGATATAGAAGATTAAAAATCTGATCATTATTTAGCGTAATAGTATATCAAGTGGCCGCGCCCACGATGTTATGTGCGGAAGCACTTTAGGGAGAGGATTTGATGGGGGTTCAGAAATCTGCATATCGTCAACCAATTACTCCCGAAGGTCTCAAAGCCATCGAAGAAGGCAAACTCACATGGTTAGATGACGAGATGTATAACAATCTCAATACTGGTGTTTTGGAACAATATTTAGAGGAAAAAAACCTTGTAGAATCTTTCGAAGTTTCACATTGGAGTACTCCTAAAGTTCTCTATGGTATTGCAATCGGTGCCGTATTTTCAGGAGTTACTGCGTATATTGGATTAAAACTTGGTTTGGCTATTTCAGCAGCTTGGTATATTGCATATTTGCTTGGTATGGCCTTAAAATGGTCACCTTCTGAAGTGAACATTGCTACATCAGCAACAACTGGAGCAACGCATGCATCAACTGGATTTATTTTCACCTTCCCGGCTATCTTCCTACTTGCCAGTGATGCGAGGTATGAATTGGCTAGTGGGCCTCTGATTACCTTAGCCGATGGTGATGCTTTCAATTTAGCATTCATCGGTATCGTTGCAAGTATGTTTGCTGGTTTCCTTGGTGTGATGTATTTCATTATTTTCCGTAGGGTTTGGTTAGTAGAAGATCCACTTCCACTCCCGGGTTTTGAGGCAACTCTAAAGATGCTGGATATCGCTTCAGATGTTAATACTGGTGCGGTTGAGCATGCCCGTGAATCTCTCAAGACTATTGGTATTTGGACAGGTATAACCATGATTGGTCTATTCCTAGTCGAATACCCGCTAATTTGGATTGGTGACAAAAAGTTAGCACTCTTTGACTGGATTGCGCAAACAGCATCAGTAGGAGATTTTGGCCTTGCTAGTATATACTCTAAAGGAACGATACATCAACCGTCTGGTACCGATGGTGGAGTCTCATTGAATTATACCCAATGGAGCCCAGATACCGCATGGAACCCTTTCGCATATACCTACATTGGAGTTTATCTTACCCCATCCATGTTTGCTATAGGATGGTTTATGAAAACAAGAGTAGCATTCCTGGTAAATCTTGGAACAATAGTTGGTTGGTTCTTCCTTGTTCCTCTGGTAGTATGGTTTAATTTCCCAATTTATGATGCTATTTCTCAATCTAATGTCCCAATACAAGATTATGCTGGTGAAACTGGTGCAGCACTACAAATGCTGGCATTTGGTAAATCGGTTAGAACAATTGCAATTGGTGCAATCGTTGGTGGCGGTATGTTTGGTCTTGCTAAGATGTACAAGACCTTCCTCAATATCTTTAGCGATATTGGCGGTGCTCTCAAAGGCGAGGGTAGCCAAGAATATATGGAAGGAAAAGGATGGTATGAATGGCCATTAAAGCATATACCAATATTCATGATTTTAACTTTCTTTTCAATGATTCTAATCTTTACCATTGGTGGATTCTCAATACTTGCATCACTAATATTTGCTTCAGTTCTCATCTTGACAACATTCCTACTTGGTGCAATTGCAGTTAGAGTGATGGGTGAAACTGGAATCGAGCCGGTTTCGGGTACATCGTTCATTGTTCTGTTGATGTTGCTCGGAGTATTCTTAAATGCACAAGATCTGTTAGATTTGACTACACAAGACGCCATTCTTCTTGGTCTAGTTGGTACTACAGTGTTTGGTTCCGCCATTTCAATGTCTGGTACAGTTATTGGTGATTACAAGAATAGTCTTTACATTGGAAATAGACCTTATCATATTTCTAAAGGGAATATCATGGGAGTTGTCCCTGGCGCAATAATTGGTGCAGGTGTTGCTATTTTCCTGTCCATTCAATTAGCAGATGGGACTATTGAACTATTGGCGCCACAAGCAAATGCATTCGCAACATTCTCTGTTATCTTTGCTGAAAAGGAAGGGGACTTATGGCTTCTATTCCTTGGTTTCTTACTTGGTATGTTTGTCGAATGGGCAACAGGTATGGGGACATCATTCGGACTTGGTATGTATTTGACCGTACCATATACCCTGCCAATGCTAATTGGAGGATATGCAAGGGACCAATGGGAAGAAAAGAAATTGAAGCCAAGAATTGATAAGATTAAGCAAGAAAAGGGTTCAAATGAAGCTGAAAAGCAACGAGCTCTAATTCTGTTGAGCACCTTTATGGTCGCTGCCGGTCTTCTAACTGGAGAGGCATTCTTTGGAACTGAATCGAGTATTCTTTCTTTCATTGATACATTGGTTGATGATCCATTTGCAACATCATGGTATATTGGCAGACTGGTAGGATTCGTGCTACTTAACGTATCAATTGGTTGGCTAATTTATTGGTTATTCAAGAGAGCTGGTGTTATTGGTAGCGGTCCAGAGGAAGCTATTCTAGACGCAGAAATTGCTTGAGTGTGAGTTTGATGACCTCTCTAAGAGCCACACCTAATTGGGTGTGGCTGCTACTGATTGCTGCTGTATTTGGTGTTTCAAGCGCTGGAGCATTATTCCAACAGGTCGATGATGTACCACCCCTATTACGTGCATCATGGCGTTTACAACTTACTTCTCTCGTATTAGCGCCTTTAGCAATAATGCAATGGAGGATTCATGGTCAATCTTTGAAGCACAGATTTACTGAAAGGGAAACAATTCTCTGGTTGCTTGGTGGAGGAATATTTTTGGCATTACACTTTGGTGCTTGGGTTGCAAGTTTAGATGAAACTTCATTGACTCATTCACTCCTTTTTGTAACTGCTCATCCACTTATTATTGTATTTGGAATGGCTTTAATTGCGAAATATTTTGTTAATTATCGTAGTCCTTCGCGTTGGGAAATTATTGGTGCTTGTATAGGATTTATTGGAGCAGCACTGGCTTTGATAGATTTAGGCGATGAGCAAGGAGGTAGAACTGTAACGGCATGGGGTGATTTTTTGGCTTTCCTAGGAGCATTATTTGTCGTAGGTTACATTGTCAGTGGTAGAGTTCTCAGGAAATGGATGCCAATTTTCCTCTATGCTTTTCCAGTCACCTTAATTGGTGCTGTTATTTTAATTCCAGCCTCGTATTTTGTTGAGGATAATTTTTCTCAATTTGGAGTATTTGGATGGATTCAAATGGATTACTTTGGATGGTTTCTTGCTCTTGCCTTGATAGCTGGATTACTTGGGCATACTGGTTTAAACACCTGTCTTAGATATGTTCCACCTCTTGTGGTTTCAACAAGTGTTACTATGGAACCAATTATTGGCTCACTAATTGGATTTATGCTGTTTGATACTGGATTACCAGGTTTTTGGACTTGGATTGGAGGGCCTATTTTGATAATTGGGATCCTTTTGGTAATTATTGGAAGTTCACGGGCAGATGCGAACAATGAAACGAGTGAAGTTCTCGAAGAGTCATGAGGGAATCAAATGTCTACATCCCAAATCCAAGGTTGGTTATTACTTACTAACGATGATGGAATCGAAGCAGTGGGCATGAAACTGCTTGTAGAAGCACTAAATGACAGAGGTCACAAAGTAGTGGTTTTTGCTCCAAGTAACAATCAATCTGCTACTGGAATGCGAATAAATTTGATGACACCTCTAAATTGGCGTTTTAGAAATGATTTGAAATCTCAGTGGAATGTCAATGATGAAAATTTGCACTTGATTGAATTGGATGGAACTCCATGTGATACTATGATAGTTGCCTTGGATAAAGGGTTACAGCATATTTTGCCCGAGGTTATTCCAAGACTAGTTATTTCAGGTGTAAATTTAGGGCCAAACATGTCACAAGATTCGTATCATAGCGGTACAATGGGTGCTGCAAGAGAGGCTGGTTTGTATGGTATGCCAGCCATCGCATCTTCACTTACATCATTTGATGATGAAGGAATGCAAAAAGCAGTAGATGCAACTGTTCAATTAATTGAACGTGCTATTGAAATTCTACCAATGGTACCTGAAAACCTTAGGCGACCAAGTGTCGATATATCCAAGCCTCATGTAAGCAGATGGCCAATAATTGAAGATAAACCAGCTTGGAGCGATAATCCAATTGAAGCACTTAGGACAGCATTTAGAAATGGTGAATTGATGCTCAACATTAACACTCCACCAACTTGGAATGGTGAATTTCAAACCACTCGACTTGGTATGCGTTGGTATCGAGATGCAATTTCTTTTGCAGAGAATTCAGATAATGAAAATACAGCAACCTTCACCATTGGAGCAGCAAGTATCGATCACACTCCAGTGGAAAGCAGTGATTGTGATGCAGTAATGATGGATAAATCTAGCATTTCTTGCTTACCTACATGGCCACAAACTCATCCATTAGCTATAGATGATAGATTACTTACTTGGTGCTTACAATCAGGTGAGGAAAATTATCCTATTTGGTTAAAGATTTAGTTCAACGCCTTCATCGATTAGAAAGTGGCAAATTGCAATAGCCATATGGCCTTGAAGCCATTTTTCACCTATAGAGCGTTTTACTATATTGTTTGAAAAATTTAGTTCCAGTGGCTGGTCATCACTAAGAATGAAGCCAATATCTATTCCTTCGATTTTAGATGATAGTTCATCAGTAGTCTCATACGAGAGTGGTTTACTTTTAGTTGGTATCTCTGCATTATTAATCCAAAGTCGTTCAGCGTTTGCATCTAAGGCAATAATAGTTGAATCACTCCATTCTCTGATGGTTTCTTCTATGCTTCCGCCACTGTCATATATGCCACTTGAACGTTTAACCCAATTTCCTATAGGAGGCGTGGGTTCACGTAATACCTTTGAAATCTGTCCAGCAACAGAACGCTCTTCTGCATGTATTCCTTTCACTTCATTACCAATAATTTTCAAACGTCTTTTTGGTCCAGGACCACCCCATAAATGTAGGATAACTTCACTGTCTCTTCTAAAACCATGACTAGTCATCAATGATGCCATTAATGCTCTAATTAGAACATCCATTCTACCTGCTCCACCAGCCAGGTCATTGAGTGGAATTTTACCTGAAGATAAAGCACGGTGGCCTATTATAGCAAAACGGCGCATGTTATCACTGATTACCTCTTTCAACTATGGTTGTAATAGCAATACAGACATCTTGCATATTGTTTAATGTAAAATCTGCCCCACTCTTATCGACAAGATATGCTCGTGGCTTACTTTTGTCTTTGAGGTCTTCCAATCTGTTTGCTATTACTGCAGTCATTTCAGCATACTCCAATTGAGCAACTGCTCTTCTTACCAGTTCTTTTTGCTTGATTCCTGTTTCTAATTTGAAACCAATTCTTACAGCATTTTGGCATTTATCTTTTAGTTCTAAAATGTGTTTTTCACTTTCAACTAATGTTATTTGCAAAGGACCTTGCTGGCTGGCTAATTTCCCTTCAGCCGGAGAATCTACCACATAATCTAGTACAGCAGCACTATGAATCCAAGCATCAATTTTATCATTACTAAGTGCTTTTAGTTCGCGTAACATTTCATTAGGTGTATCTGTTTTGATAACTAATGGTAACCACTTTGGTTGTGGAAATGAGGTTATTCCAGCAACACATGTAACATCATGTCCATGCCGAAATAAATGATCAGCAATTTCAAACCCAGTTTTTCCACTACTGGTATTTTGCACATATCTTATGTCATCTATTGGTGAACGTGTTGAACCTAAAGTGATTACAATGGATTTCCTTTCAGCAACATTCATGTTGATGTAATTAGCAAATCGAGCAACTATTTCATCATGAGGTGGAGTTTTTCTTTTTCCTTCTTGTTCTTCTCCCCAATGTACTTTGATTCCAAGTTTCTCTACTTCTTCAACAAGGTCATTGGTAACGGGATCATCTGCTAAATCAGCATGCATACTTGGAATCATCATGACCGGGCATTTGCGAGTTCTCGCAGCACTCAATGCCATCAAAATTGGGCCATGTTGCAAGCCATGCAAATAACTCGCTAACAAGTCCCTAGTTGCTGGAGCAATTAAAATTCCATCAACTGTTTCTAAAGCAGACAAATCACTTTCCCAATTGGTAATGACCTCTGTTTGTGTAGCCCATTCAACTGCTAATGGAGAAATTATTTTCTGAGCTGAGTGTGTCATCATTACAATGACATTTGCACCATGTCTACGTAACTCTCTGGCCAGGCGAACAGTGTCTACTGCTGCAATTCCTCCACTAACGCCAAGCAAGATTTTCTTATCTGCAAGGCTATCGCCACGAATTTCAACATCCGTGTCTCGCATCGCCATGAACAAGGCAATGGTTCAGCCATTTTGACTCCTTCGTTGCTATTTGTATTGAAAATAATGCAACAATTCAAGATTAATGGCTTGCAGCGCCAAATATGCAGCCAAACCGAGGCGACCAGCTTGTAGTTGCTGGTATGAAACCTAACAGTTTAGTTGCAAGAAATAGCGTATTTGATAGAATTCATCGCGGTACTACATTTATTGTCTTTATTGACGGACTTATTGTAATGTATTTATTTTGGGCAATTGCTTCAGCAATATCTCCAACATTATCCAAGTTAGTACTCTGTTTTGTCGCAATTATTTGTTATGTGACATGGAACTCATATCGCTCAAAGGTTGCTTGGGCATATTGGCCTGCTGCTATTTTGATTTTTATTGCGGGTCTGTTTTTTGCTCTAAATGCTCTTGATTCAATCATTTTTGTCATATCAGGTAATGTAGGTGGATTGTTATTTTTATTCTTGACTGGCTGGGCGTCTATTGGTTCATTTAGGAGATTTATGTATCACTTTAATCCAATTTACAAGTCAGGTTACTTTAATTTTGAATCTGATGGAATAGATTTCCAACTAGAACAAGGTGAGATGCTTGCAGCATGTCCAAAATGTATGGCAGTTCTTGCAATTAGGCCTTCAATGCTCAGTGCAAGTGACAGATGTCCTCATTGCCAGGCACCACTAATCGATCCAAACTTAGCCGCTAAGTACGGCTTAACAGAACAAGAATGAAATCAGCGGGAAGCAAGAGTTAGGTTCTTCCACATCTCTTCTGGTACTTCCATAGCGAGTCTTAGACCGCCCATAGCACCAAGTCTTACAGGGTCGTCAACGACATGAACATTGACGTCGCCAAGATCACTGAGTCTTCTCTCTATCATAGCACCAAGGCCATCAATTCCAGAACCTCCGCCAGCAAGAATCATATTTCTTCTAAATTGTTCATGATATTCAGGGTTTGAACCAGCGATTAGAGTTTTTACATTCTCAACAATTGGATCAACAATAGATTCACATGCATTTTGGATACAATCAGTAATGTCAAGAGTCATTGCCTTACCTTCGATTGAGAAATCAACCATTACTGGAGAATCTGGGGTTGAAGTTCCAACAAATGAGTTCTGCTCCTTCCATCTTCTTGCCATGTCTTTGGTAATTTGTGCACCGCTATATTTAGACTGAACTTCTTCAATAATCTTATTATCGATATAATCACCAGCATATTCAGTATGCATTTGGTCATCAGGGCTTGGTATAGTACCGTAGACACGACATAGGTCAGTAGTTCCAGCACCAATATCAATTACTAGGGTGTGTTCAATCATATCAAGAGCGTAAGCAACAGCAAAAGGCTCAGAAATAATCATTGCTGCATTAACTGTACCAGCAGCGGCGTCAAAAATAGCAGTCTTGTCAACATAACTTGCTTCAGCCGGAGCTCCAATAACAGCCACAACTCGGTCATATTCTTCAGGGTCTGAAAGTGAAATTAGATGAGTGATGAAGTGAGCGATGAAATCTCTATCTTCAGATGTATCTTTGATTACACCATGCTCTAGAGGTCTAAACAAATTGAGCGCCAATCTATTCTTCAATGCTTCTTCACCAAATAGAACATCTCTTTTCAAGAAATTTTTTGCAATAGGGTCTTTTGGTGTTCCAATAACAGTTAACTCTTCTTCTTCATGACTATCTGAGGAAACCATTACAGAGCGAAAAGTTCCCAAATCAATTCCAATATACAATACATCTCCAGCCATATGACTCGCCTAACTAAGCCATTGCGACATACCTTATGAAGAATCCCTATGATGTTCAAAAGAGAAGTAGAAAATTAAATCAGAATAAATTCTATAGAAAGATGTGCTGAATAATGTATTTTTAATTAGCACCACTCTTCACATGAATGACAATACCAAGTTCCATATTCGACATATAATTCAGCCATTGCAGAACAACTAGTACATTCCTTGAGAGTTTGATCTCCATACATACTCAAAACCATTTGAATGTGGTATGCATCATCTATTCCTAATTCTTGACGAAGCGACCATAATAATTGATCTTCGCTTGGTGAAATTATGCCGTCTTCAAGAACCATTTCCACGACCCTTCGATAATCATCGAAATCGGAAGCATTCCTAGCATCTAATATAATGCCATTCTTTTCAGCAATAATATCAGTTCCACCAGGGTCGTCGACAAAAAGCACCAATGACTCTGGCCTCAAATCTTCGCTCCTTAATTCAAAAGAAATTCTAGCACCATCTACATTGGCAAAAACAAGATTAGATTTGTTATTGATTACATTTGCTATTGACCTAGCAGTCTCTTCTGCATTAGCTCCTCTTCTCCATCCCATGCCATCATTGATATTGAATGCGTAAAACTCGGTTCCTTTTCCTGGATATTCTAACCGTATTTCTTCACCACCATCAAAACCATTTGAAACAACAGTTAGTGCAGCTACTTCAGTAGATACAATGTTATCTTCTTCATCAAACATAATCATCAATGGTTTTCGCTCTTCAGTGGCAGTATTAAATCGGCCCTGCATTCCACTCATCCACTTGTCTTCTAAACGAGCAAGCGATGCTTCCTGTTGTTCAGATAGATTCTTGTTCACGCCTAGTACATTTGCTAAACTACCTGAAGAAACGTCTTTTTTGAATTGTTCAATAAGTTCAGCATCTCTATGGTAACTTGGTATTTCTTCTACTTTGCTTTCCTCTACATAATCAGGATCTGGCCATTCGTGTGAGCATACTACACATCTAAGATATCCAGCCATCGAAGACTTTTCAGCATCTCCTCCACATCTTGGACAATCTCCTCCTTCGGTAAAAGATAAGTTATCAGCGGCTTCGCGCCGACCTTTTCTAATTCCACCAAATCCCGCCATAATTAACCCTAATCATCTTTTTTCTATCAATGCTTTGCAATTTCAAAGGTCCGAAATAATGGCTTTTGCCCCATATCTGATTACACCTTCCTGTGCGTAAAGCCTTCTAACAACCAGTTCCACTGAATCACCAATTTCTGGAGTTAAATTTTGGTCATCAACAAGTAAAAATACACCATTTGGACCATCTAAAGTCTCTATCATTACAGTACATATCCCTCCTAAAATGGGGGCTCTAATAGCAAATTCTGATGGGGCTCCTGCAGCGCTTAATTGTGTCCAAGTGATTACTTTTCCAAAAGGCTTCATGCGTACTTTGGAGTCTTGAATATCATTTCCTTGAGCATCCATTAGTCGTTGTGGCCAGATTAATTGTCCATTATCTTGAGCTACAAGAGATAATCTTGAATTAAGATTTTGATTATATTGTTGTGAGGATACATAAGCACCTTGAGAGATATTCTTGACATTGGTTTCTTCTTGCCATGCATTGGTTATTTTATGGTAAACATCTGAATCGATAATACTCATATGTTCAGTTGGTAATTCAATTGAATTGTAGTTATTCAAGTGTATGTAAAGTGATGCATCTTCATTACAAGTGATTGTAAAACCTTCATCTCCTGTAACAAAATCAGTTGATGCAAGCAAAATTTCTTGAGAAATTTTTTCATCAACATTGCTTAGTGTTGTAACTTTAAAATCTATAGAAAGGTATCTAAGCAAGGATGTTGCTAAAGTTGTATAATCGCTATCGTGGCCAAAAACACACGAATCATCCAAAATCCAAGGAGAGCAAATTAAGTGATTGTTAGCTTGGCTTTTAATCAAATAACCCTGCCAATTTACAACATCACTCATCTCTTATCCCTCCCATAAATATGAACTGCACATGTTGCACCAGAACCTCCGACATTATGGCTTAGAGCAGTTTCAGCATCCCTAACTTGCCTAACTGACTCAACTTCACCACGTAGTTGCTTGAAAATTTCTACGGTTTGACCGGTTCCGGTTGCACCTAAAGGATGGCCTTTGGATTTTAGCCCACCACTTGGATTGATGCATGTATTGCCTTCATTTCTTCTTCCTCTATCTTCTCTAGCAAACAATCCACCTTCTCCACGGTTAGCAAATCCTAGATCTTCAGTAGCTAATAATTCAGCAATGGTAAAGCAATCATGAACTTCAGCCAAATCGATGTCGTTTGCTTTTATTCCAGCCATAGAGTATGCTCGTTTTGCAGCCATTTGAGTTGCAACCAATTGAGTGATTGAAGGTCTATCATGGAGTGCTAAATAATCAGAGGCCGCAGCAGATGAATTAATCCAAATTGGATCATCAGTGAATTGTTTTACCACGTGATCTGCAGCAAGAATAACACATGAAGCACCATCAGATGTTGGACAACAATCATACAATGTCAATGGGTCTGCAACCATAAATCCATTTTTGGCCTTATCAAAACTAACATCTTTACGTATATGAGCAAATTGATTTTCAAGTCCATGAAAATGATTTTTCACACTAATGTTCACTAAGTCGTCATGAGTTGAATCAAATTCATGAAAATATCTACGTGCCATCAAGGCATAAGTGCCTGGAAAAGTAAGTCCAGCCAATCTTTCCCATTCAGTATCTCCAGATACTCCAAGCCAAAATCGCTTTCTCTCTGGTGTTAAATCATTCATTTTCTCAATACCGCCTGCTACTACGATATCTGCTTGACCACTCTTTATTGCCATCCATGCATCTCGTAAAGCAAAACCTGAAGATGCACAGGCATTTTCTACTCGTCGAACAGGTTTCCCTTGCATCCCCGAGTGCTCTGTTAATAATGCCGCTGTATTTCCTAATTGGCCACCACCAAATGCGACGCTGCCAATAAAAGCCTCATCGATTTGACTAGGGTGAAAATCTTTGTCGACACTGTCGAAGGCATTTCTTGCGGCTTCAGCCCACATTCCCTTCATTCCAAGTTGATGATTGCCATATTTTGTTTGGCCAGCACCGATGATGCCTACTTCAACCATAACAGTCCCAAGAGTAAGAAGCATTTGATTGAAGCGGTTAAACCAACCTACATTGTTTAGTTAATCGGTGCAATTATTTTCCGTAGATACTAATAACAGAGTCTCTCCGCGTAGAATCATGCTAAGGCAATGTAGAGACAACGGGTGTGAAACTAAATTTTTCATAGGTAGTAACTGCCCTATATGTAATCAAGAAGGCAAGTTCATAATGAGTGACCGTGAAGCACAGTCATTAGGTAGAATTCTAGCACTTGTTTTAAGACATGCACCAGAAAAATTTGGTGTTGATATGGACATCAACGGATGGGTAAATACAAGAGAATTATCAGATTCTATTTCAAACCAAAGAAGACATTATCACTGGTTGAGAGGATGGCATTTTGAAGCAATTGCTAACTCTGATGAGAAAGGTAGATATCAAGTTGAAGGTGAAATGATAAGAGCTACTTACGGCCACTCTATCGAATTAGAACTTGATCTACCAACAGATGATATCCCTGAAGAATTATACTGGCCGTGTGAGCCTAATCAAGTAGCTACAATTCTTGAATTTGGAATTACTGCGGGTGACAGGCAACACGTTCATTTATCCAAAACCATCAACAAGGCAATGGAAGCAGGTCATGTTAGGATAGATAGGCCAGCGATTATAGAAGTAGATACTACGAGGGCAATTGCAGATGGAAATACGATTTTCCGAGCAGGCAAATCAGTATTTTTGACTACTGATATGCCATCAGATTATCTTTATCAAGTTGAAGAAGATGATCCAGTAATTGTTGAGATAATTGCTAAGTGGGAAGCTGAAGAAGAAGAGTGAATCTACTTTTGGATTTCACCACATGTTGGACAGAAATCAAGTTCTGCATCTAATGTTGCACCACATTTTGTGCAAGTAGATACTCCAAGAGTAAGTGCTTGCGACTTTGTCACAGGAGGCGGCATTTCTTCACCATCTTTTTGCTTGACCAATACTAAGGGATCAATTCCATGGCTGACTAATTCTTGATAGCGATTTTTGAAAATAATGGCTTCTTGAATTGCAATTTCTAATTGAAGAATCCTATCATTTCGCTCAATTTCATCATCAATTTCCATGGCTTCATCTAAACCAGCCTGTAGATGGCGCATGAATTCTTCAACCAAAGGCCCCTCTGCCATAATACCACTGTGTATCATCTCGTTCATCAATCCTTGTGAGTCATAATGCTATTGAGTGTGTAACTAT
>CEVN01151613.1_pt1 | contig 12712 bp, 11 predicted proteins | sample 427041 | NCBI WGS metagenome assembly CEVN01 (sample SAMEA2623463, study PRJEB7988) | marine metagenome | biome: marine biome (ENVO:00000447); feature: surface water layer (ENVO:00002042); material: "saline water (ENVO:00002010), including plankton (ENVO:xxxxxxxx)" | depth 5 m
ACTCTATAGGCCTTTTGTACTATCATAGCAAGTTATTTATCTTCTTAAGTAATCTATAGCCCCCTGTAATATAAAAGAAGCTGCATTTTGGTCTAATTTCTCAACTTTTTTTGAGACATTTACGTCCAAATTACTTGATAAATTGAACGCCCCTGCGCTTGACAATCTCTCATCCCACATACTGACAGGTATTGAAACATTATTTGATAAGTATTTGGTAAAATCGTTAGCAGATTGTGCAGATGGACCTATTGTACCATCCATATTAATTGGATTTCCTACAATGATTCCCTTGATATTATTTTCAAGAATTATTTCTTGAATCTCATTGATAAAATTGGAATTATTTTTTTTATGAATGGTTTTTAAAGGCGTTGAAACAAGTTTATTTTCATCTGATATTGCCAAACCAATGCGATTTTTACCTGGGTCAATGCCTAATATTCTAGATTTTTTTCCTATTGATTTCTTAAAATCTTCTATATCTACCATGAATATGTTATATTTTACTTCACTTTCTAATCAAACTAAAACATAGTTTATAGATGTCTATTGATAAAAACCAAGTTAAAAAAGTTGCTAAACTATCCAGAATATTGCTTGAAGATAGCAAATTAGAAACTTTATCTAAAGATTTAGCTTCTATATTAAATTTCGTAGAACAACTTAATAAGTTAGACACAAATAAAACAAAACCATTAAGTTCTGTGGTTGATAAAACTTTGGAACCTAGAAATGATAAAGTTGATGATGGAAAAATAAAGAGTCAGATATTAAAAAATTCTCCTAATAAAAACGAAGATTTTTTTATTGTTCCGAAAGTGATTGAATAAAAATGACTGATTTAAATAAGAGCTCTTTAAAAGAAATAGTTAATTTAATCAAATCAAAGAAAATATCTTCTTTAGAAGTTACTAAACATTTTATTAAAAATATTGAAAAAGGAAAAAATTTAAATAGTTTTATTACAACTTGTTTTGAAAAAAGTATGAACAGTGCAAAAGAATTTGATAGTAAAAAAAATTTTGACGGTTTACTTTCTGGAATACCTATAGCTGTCAAGGATTTGTTTTGTACCAAAAACATAAAGACGACTGCTGGAAGTAAAATTTTGGAAAATTTTGTCCCTACATACGAGTCTACTGTCACTGATAATTTATGGTCCGAAGGAGCTTTTTTACTTGGTAAACTAAATTGTGATGAGTTTGCTATGGGATCATCAAATGAAACTAGTTATTTTGGAAACACCATTAATCCGGTCGGTAAAAATTTAGTACCAGGTGGTTCATCAGGCGGGTCAGCTAGCGCCTTAGCAGCGAGTCTTACTCCAGCCACAATAGGTACTGACACAGGTGGTTCTATCAGACAACCCGCATCCTTTACCGGAACAGTTGGATTGAAACCTACTTACGGATTATGTTCTAGATGGGGCATAGTTGCTTTTGCTTCATCATTAGATCAAGCAGGACCTATGACTCAAAATGTCGAAGATTGTGCTTTGATGCTAGAAGCAATGTCAGGTTACGATAAAAAAGACTCCACATCTATAAATAAAAAAAAAGAAAATTATTTGAAAAATTTAAATCAAAAAATTGATGGATTAAAAATCGGTATACCAAAGGAATACAGAGTAGAAAATATGCCAAAAGAAATAAATGATCTATGGAAAAAAGGAATTGATATTTTAAATAAGTCAGGAGCTAAAATCATTGACATCTCTTTACCGCATACAAAATATGCGCTACCAACTTATTATATAGTTGCTCCCGCAGAGGCTTCTTCAAATTTAGCACGATATGATGGTGTAAAGTTTGGATACAGATCTAGTAAAGGAAATAATCTGGTAGAAATGTATGAAAGTACAAGAGGTGAAGGCTTTGGAGATGAAGTAAAAAGAAGAGTTCTTATCGGTACTTATGTTTTATCGTCAGGATATTATGATGCTTACTATATTAAAGCGCAAAAAGTCAGAAGATTGATAAAAAATGATTTTGATCAATGTTTTAAAAATGTTGACGCTATCTTAACTCCTTCAACACCAAGTAGCGCCTTTAAAATTGGTGAGAAAACTAATGATCCAATATCTATGTACCTAAATGATGTATTTACAGTTCCTGCAAATTTAGCAGGGATTCCTGCAATTTCAATTCCAGCTGGACAGGATAGTGAAGGACACCCTCTTGGAATCCAACTAATATCTAAAGCTTTAGATGAACAAAAAATTTTAAACATAGCTTTTGCTATGGAAAAAAGTATTGGTCATAAACAATCTTTAAATAGATGGTGGGAATAATTAATGGAAAAAGAAAAGTTTGACTATTTTATAAAAACAGAAAGTAATATCTGGGAAGTAGTAATTGGTCTGGAAGTACACGCTCAAGTTATTTCGGAATCAAAATTATTTTCGGGTTCATCTACAAAATTTGGCTCAAAGCCAAACACACAAGTAAGTTTAGTTGACTCAGCTTTTCCAGGAATGCTTCCTGTTATTAATCAATACTGTATAGAACAAGCTGTTAAAACTGGTTTAGGATTGAATGCCAAAATTAATTTACTTTCTATATTTGATAGAAAAAATTATTTTTACGCCGATTTACCCGCAGGATATCAGATTTCTCAATACAAAAGTCCAATAGTTGGAGAAGGTGCCGTCACCCTTGATATGCCTTATGGAAGTAAAAAAATTGGCATAGAGAGATTACACTTAGAACAGGATGCAGGAAAAAGCATACACGATCTAAGTCCGGATAATACTTTTGTAGATCTAAATAGAGCAGGTGTTGCCTTGATGGAAATTGTTAGCAAACCAGATTTAAGATCTCCAAGTGAAGTAAATTCATATGTAAAAAAACTTAGAACTATTATGAGGTATCTTGGTACCTGTGACGGAAATATGCAAGAAGGCTCATTAAGGGCCGACGTAAATGTTTCTGTTAAAAAAAAAGGTGAAAAAAAATTTGGAACAAGATGTGAAATTAAAAATGTAAATTCAATAAAATTTATGGAGATGGCAATTGATTCTGAAGCAAAAAGACAGGTTGAATTGCTTGAGACAGGTAAAACTATAATTCAAGAAACTAGGCTTTTTGATACAAAAAAGAATGAAACAAGATCGATGAGATCAAAAGAAGAAGCACATGATTACAGGTATTTTCCAGATCCAGATTTGCTTCCATTAGAACTTAAACAAAGTTTTATTGATAATATAAAAAATAAATTACCAGAACTACCTGATCAAAAAAAAGAAAGATTTATAAAGAATTATAAATTAACACCGTACGAATCAAATGTTTTGGTATCAGAATTTGAAACATCAAAATATTTTGAAGAAGTAATCAAAAAAGCTGATATAAATCTTGCCAAAAATTGGATAATTGTTGAGTTATTTGCAGTTTTAAATAAAAAAAATTTAGATATAAAAGAATCACCTGTGTCACCACAAAACTTAGCATCACTAATTAATGCAATTAGTTCTGGAGAAATTTCAGGAAAAATTGCAAAAAAAGTTTTTGAAATAATGGTTGAGACTGGAGACGAACCAACAAAAATAATTAAAGAAAAAGGATTAAAACAACAAAGCGACCCCAAGGAACTAGAGAAAATTATAATTAAAGTTTTAGAAGCTAATTCTGATAAAGTTTTACAATACAATTCTGGTAAAGAAAAATTATATGGATTTTTTGTCGGTGAAATAATGAAAGCTTCATCAGGAAGTGCAAATCCTAAACTTGTTAATGATATTTTAAAAGTTAAATTAAAAAAATGATTAAGAATCTTGAAATCAACGAAAGATTAGAAAAATATATTTCTGATCATAGTTACAATCTTCATCCTATTCAAAAAGAAATACTTAATCACAATGATCAACTTGGAGATATTAAAAAAATGCAAATTTCAATATCACAAGGTTACTTTTTCCAACTTTTTATTAAGAACAATAATATAAAAAATATTTTAGAAATAGGAACTTTTACCGGATATAGCGCTCTATCTATGGCCCTTGTTGTACCCGAGGAAGGAAATGTTACTTGCTTAGATATAAATGCAGAAACTACTGAAAAAGCAAAAAAGTTTTTTAAAAAAGCTAATTTGGAGAAAAAAATAAAAGTTATACTAGCCCCAGCTTTACAAAGTCTTAAGAAACTTAAAAACGAAAAAAAAATATTTGATATGATTTTTATTGATGCAGATAAGGAAAATTATATAAATTATTTTAATCATTCCATAGAACTTCTTAAAAACAAAGGATTTATACTTGTAGATAACGTTCTATGGAAAGGAGATGTCGCTGATCCTAATAAAAATGATAATTTAACTAATATAATTAGAGAATTTAACTCTTTTATCAAAAAAGATGATAGAGTAGATAAAACAATTTTACCATTAGGCGATGGCATTACAATTTGTAGGAAGATTTAAATGTTCTATATTTTTGGTTTTTATAAATTTAAAAGACTTACCGGTCTAAAAAAACTTAAAGTTTTATTTCAAGAGAAGTTCATTAAAAATAATATAAGAGGGACAATAATATTTTCCAAAGAAGGTATAAATGGAACTATATCCGGGAAGAAAACAAGTATTCATTTAATTAAAAGAAATTTAATGCACATTTTTAAAATTAAGAATTTTGACTCAGAGAATTTTTCTGAATGTAATTTTCAACCATTTCATCGTGGAAAAATAAAAATAAAAAAAGAAGTTGTACCTTTAGGCTTTCAAGTATTAAAATCTAAAGCAACAAAAAACTATATTGAACCTAATAAATGGAATTCTTTAATCGAAGAGCCAAATGTATATTTAATAGATGCTAGAAAACCTTTCGAATACAATGTGGGTACTTTTAAAGGATCTAAAAATCCGAATATAAATAACTTTAGAGATTTTCCAAGATATTTAAAAAAAATTAATAAAGAAAATAAAATTGCTATGTTTTGTACTGGAGGAATTAGATGTGAAAAAGCTTCTTTATATTTAAAAAACAAAGGATTTAAAAATGTTTTTCAATTAAAAGGTGGAATATTAAATTACTTAAAAAATGTAAAAAAAAACCAAAGCTTATGGAAAGGTGAGTGCTACGTTTTTGACAATAGAATTTCAGTTAAACACAACCTAAAGGTTGGTACTTATTTAATGTGTAGTGGATGTAGAAAGCCTCTTTCAGATAAAGATACTAAGTCAAAAAAGTATGTAGAAGGTATTTCTTGCCCTAAATGTTTTGACAATCTAACTGAAAGTCAGAAGAGTAGATTTGCTATGAGACAAAAACAAATACTAACTGCTAAAAAAACAGGAAAAAAATATATTTTTCAAAAAGAATACACCTGAGGTAAATATTGAATAAAAATTTAAATTTAACCTCGACCCCAATTACAAAGTTGTTAAGAGATATTGCAATCCCATCAATGACTGGGAGTTTGTTCCAAACTTTATTTAATCTAGTCGATATTTTTTATGCAGGTAAAATTTCGCCTGAAGCATTAGCTGCTTTAGCAAAATCATTTCCATTATATTTTATTATTATTTCTGCAGGAATCGGTATTGTTGCAGGTTGTAATTCACTAATCGCAAACGCGTTAGGCACAAATAACAAACTAGCTGCCTCTATATATTCTTATCATTCCATTATATATGCATTTTTTCTTTCTGTGTTTATTACTCTAATCGGAATATTTTTTTCATTTGATTTATTGAAATTGATGGGTAGTAACTTTGAAAGTATAATTTTAGCAAAAGAATATACAGATATTATTTTTTATGGAACTATTATATTTTTAATACTAACTTCATTAAATTCTATCCTTTATGCCCAAGGAGATACAAAAACTTACAGGAATGTTTTAATCGTAGGTGTATTACTTAATATTATTTTAAACCCATTATTTATTTTTGGTTTTTTATTTATCCCCGCTTTTGGTATAGCGGGACTAGCAATATCAACTTTATTAATTCAGTTTTTTGCATGTATTTATATTTATAATAAAGTAAATAAAACAGATCTTAAAATATTACCTAGAATTTCTAATTTTTTTATAAGAAGAAACTTTTTAATAAACATTTTCAATCAAAGTATGCCAATTACTATGGCATTATTTTTAGTTGCCGCTGGAAGCTACATTCTTTTATCATTTATAAGTAATTTTGGTGACCAAGCAATAGCAGGATACGGAGCAGCAGTAAGATTTGAGCATTTATTTTCTCTTCCTGTGATTGGTTTAAACACAGCAGTTATATCTATTGCTGGACAAAATTTTGGGGCCAAAAGATTTGATAGAATTAAGGAAGTATATCTAAAAGCAGTAGCGTTTGGTTTTATTATTATGTGTATTGCTGGAATATTGCTTTATATTTTTTCAGAATATATTATTCAAATTTTTTCTAGCGATCTTGAGGTAATTAAATATGGATCAAGCTATCTTAAAATAGCAGCATTTATTGGCCCAATTTATCCTTCATTTTTTATATCTCACGCATTGTTTACTGCTCTTAAAAAAACATATTTAATATTTTATTCAAACCTAATTAGGATGGTGGTTTTACCTGCTATTATCGTATGGACAATTTTAAATATTTATAATGGATATTACCAAGATATATTTTATGGTTTATTAATTATGAATTGGGTTTTAGGAATTTTAATGCTTTGTTTAGCCAGAGGTCTAATGATTAAAAGTTTTAATGAAGAGAAAAAAGTTTTCTTTATATTTTGAAAGTGTTATAAAAAAAGAAGATTTGGAGAGGTGGGTGAGTGGTTGAAACCAGTTCTTTGCTAAAGAACCGTACGCTTAACCGTGTACCGAGAGTTCGAATCTCTCCCTCTCCGCCATTTATTACTTAAGGTAATTTTCCAATTTTATCGGTTTACCACTAATCATATATCTATAAACATTCGCGTTTTCTAAAACCCTTTGTACATAATTTCTAGTTTCCTCGAATTTAATTAATTCAATCCAATTAATATAATCTATTTTATTTTTACTTGGGTCCCCATTAGTTTTTCTCCAATATCTTACTCTCTTAGGACCCGCATTGTATGCTGCTATAGCAAAGGGATATACTTCCCTATAATCATTTAACAATGAATTAAAATAATAGCTTCCAAGTTTAATGTTATACTCTGGATCTGAAGTCAATTTACTCTTACTATAAGGAACTTTCATTTGTTTAGCTACAAGCTTAGCAGTATAAGTCATTAACTGCATCATACCTTTAGCCCCCGCATAACTATTGGCTTTAGGATCAAATTCACTTTCTTGTCTTGTAATTGCCAAAATTATTTCTTGTGACGGCATTGCCTTACCATTAATAACCCTAGGTGTTGTTATGATTGGATAATTAAATTTATTATAAAATCTTTTTTCGTAAGATGCTTTTTTAGATATTTGAATAGCAAAATCATATCTTCCCACTTCTGTAGCAAGTTTAGCCGCAAGTACTTCACTACCTTTATCTATATCATTTGCAGCTAAGTGTTTAAGAATATCTTTAGTGTACTTTGTTTTGTTTAACTCTTTTAAAAGAATTACATGTCTAACTAATGGATTTTTATTAAATTCTTTTTCATAATCTTTTGAATATTTGGATTGATCTTTTAATTCAAAATCTCCAAACGGATTAATTTTTTTAAAAGATAATTGACCATAGTAAGTAGTCAAATATTTTGCACCTTCTTTAAAATAATCTTCAGATAATTTTTTTTTGCCAAGTTTTTCATAAGTTGTTCCAATCCAATAAGCGCCTCTCGCCAAACTTATCGGATAGCCAACATTTTCATAAAATGATTTAAAATGACCCAGGGCTTTGTTTGGATTATTTAAAAAGCTTAAAGCAATCCATCCAGATATCCATTCAGCTTCAGCAAATTCAGGGCCTTCACGCATTGAATGGTTTTTTGCAACCTCATAGGCTAATTGATATTTTTTTTTATAAATTAATGATCTTGAAATTATATGTCTTTCTTTCCACCATAAATCTGCTCTAATTAATTCGCTTTCATTATTAGGGGCCTTATTAATTATTTCTAATGATGACTCTATTCTTCCTCTTCGTCTTCTCCATTTTAATCTATCATATCGAAGACCTATGTCGGATTTAAAATTATCAGGAACTTTTGCAATTGCATTATCTACACCATAAGAATTGCTCATTAGTATTTGTCTGGCATTATACAAGGCTCTATAATCGTTTGGCAAATATCTCAATATTCTTTTCAAATCCCAATATTTATATTCCCAGGCCATATAATCAGCTCTTTTAATGTGATCCGATGAATTTAAAAATTTTTTATATTTTTTATTTAAATATCTTAAATCCTTTGAGCTTAAAGATGCATTTATCCAACCCTCCTTAATTAGTTCAGAACCTTTTTCGGCATTACCTTTTATTAAATAGGACTCACCGAGTTTAATTTTTCCAAAACCACTTAATGGATCTGATGACTCAAACCATCCTATAATTGTATTTGGACTGTTGGTTTGTAAATTTATTTTATGCTCTGCTAAATATTTTAGACGGTTTATTCTTGGATAATTAGGGTTTTTGTCAATAAAGTTAATATAATCAGTAAATGTAGCCTTATTATTTCTTTCTTTTAAATAAATCCACCAAATTAGATTTTTAAAATCTTTATCCTTAACTTTTTTCGTTGTTCTAAAAGCAGATGTCCATTTTTTTTCTTTTATATTTAAAAATATTTCTTTTGCATATCCATAATCTTTTTTTGACAGAATGGAAGAAACCGCTTCTTCTTTGCTCACTATTTTTTTGTAAGAGATTGGTTTTTTTTCAGGAAATAAAAATTTACTTTCTATTTTATTTACAACTAAGTCTGAGGTAACTACTTCTTTTTTTTCAATAGTTTTACTTTGAGGAAGACTATTTGAATTTTCGTTATTATTATTGTCTGCCTTTTTATATAATTCAGAATCATTTTTTTTTGGTTTTTCTTTTGGAACGATATTATTTGTCGCTATTTTGATATTTTTTTTTATTATTGGTTTTTCAACAGGCAATAAAACTTGCTTCTGCTGTTTTTTCTGCAATATTGATATTTTTTTTGGTTTTGATTTAGGTAAAATTGTACTTTTATTATCAGAGGACGCATAAGCCCAGTGCAAAAGTGCAAATAAAAAAACTAGACTAATTAATTGTTTAAGCATAAAATTTCGTTAGACAAATTATTTACTTTATAATGAATTATGTTCAAAGGATCAATTGTAGCTTTAATAACACCTTTTAAAAATAATAAGTTGGATGAGGAAAAATACATCTCTCTTATACACCATCATATTTCTAGTGGTACAAAAGGTTTAGTACCGGCTGGCACAACCGGTGAGTCTCCAACTTTGAATAACAATGAACATAAAAAAGTAATTGAAATAGCTATAAAAGAGTCTAAAGGAAAAATCCCAGTCATTGCTGGAACAGGATCTAACTCCACCGAGGAAGCTGTAGAATTATCAAAACATGCAGAAAAATCAGGAGCAAATGGATTATTAATAGTTACTCCATATTATAACAAACCAACTCAAGAAGGACTTTATCAACATTATAAACTAATTAATGATAAAGTTGGTATTCCGATAATAATATATAATATTCCACCAAGATCTGTCGTCGATATGTCTGTTGATACTATGGCTAGACTTTTTGAATTAAAAAATATTGTTGGAGTCAAAGACGCTACAGCTGATTTAAACCGAGTAGATGAACAACTAAAAAAAATGGGACCTGAATTTATACAATTATCTGGTGAAGATGGAACAGCATTAGAGTTTAATATTAGAGGTGGGACAGGATGTATTTCGGTCTCAGCAAATGTTGCTGCTAAATTGTGTGCAGAGTTTCAAGAAGCATCGTTAGCGAAAAATAATAGCAATCTTTTATCAAAAGCAAAAGAGATTAATAATAAACTTATGCCATTACACAAAGCATTATTTATTGAAAGCAATCCAAGTCCTGTTAAGTACGCCGCAAGTTTATTAAACCTATCATCTGAGGAAGTACGGTTACCACTTGTAAAAATTACAGAAAAAACAAAGCAAGAAGTTAGGAAAGCATTAAAATTTGCTGATTTGATTTAATGAATGAGAAAAACTATAGGCGCAAAAATAGTTTGCAATAACAGAAAAGCGAGATTCAATTATTTTTTTTTAGAATTGATTGAGGCCGGCATAGTTTTAAAAGGGTCTGAAGTCAAATCATTAAGAGATGGAAAAGCAAATATAACAGATGCATATGCCACTGACAGTAAGGGTGAAATTTACTTAATTAATTCTCATATACCATTGTATAAAGAGTCAAGTTACAACAATCACAACCCAAGAGATATGAGAAAACTTCTGCTCAAAAAAAAAGAAATTAATAAGATGATAGGAAGAATCAATAGAGATGGATTAACAATAGTTCCTACTAAAGTATACTTTAAAAAAGGTAAAGCTAAAGTTGAACTAGCTATTGCAAAAGGAAAAAAACTTTACGACAAAAGAAATGTGAAGAAAAAAAGAGATTGGGAAAGAGAACAAGCAAAAATCTTAAGTAGAAACAAATAATGGTTTATCTCGGAATAGGTTCAAATTTATCATCTAGTTTCGGAAGTAGATTTCAAAATATAAACTTTGCAATTTCTTATATCCAAGAAGAAAAAATTGATTTAATCAAAAAATCTAGTTTTTATGAGACTTTTTCATTTCCAAACAAAGAGGATCCAAAATTTATAAACATTGTTATTGCTGTTAAAACAAATTTATCGCCACAAGAGTTAATGCAACGACTATTATTTATTGAGCAAAAACTTGAAAGAAAAAGATTTAAAAAAAACGATCCACGAACCTGCGATATAGACATTATAGATTATAATAATAAAATTATAAATTTTAAATTAAATAAATTTTCACTAAAAATTCCCCACCAATCTTTATCTACTAGAAATTTTGTTTTGCACCCTTTAAAAGAAATTTGCCCTAATTGGACTCACCCTGTTAGCAAAAAAAATATCGATGTTTTAATAAAAAACTTAAAAAAAACTAATAATGACATTACAAAATTAACTGAAAATGATATAAATAATTATGTTAAATAATGAAGAACTTATTAAAAAAGTTAAATCATATAACAGATTTTTCAACCCAGAAGCTTTGTCAAAAGCCTATAATTTTGCACTTGAAGCTCACAAAAATCAAAAAAGAGATGAGGGTATACCCTATATAAGTCACCCTGTTGCTGTAGCTAGTATATTAACCGAACTCAAGTTAGATAGTGCAACAATTACAACCGGTCTTCTTCATGACACCGTTGAGGACACAAAAGCAACTTACGAGAACGTAAAAAAAGAATTCGGTAAAGAGGTAGCTGATTTAGTTGATGGAGTTACAAAAATTTCAGCCTTAGAAGACAAAGCTGTAGAAAATTCCAAAGCGGAAAACTTTAGAAAATTAATATTGGCAACATCAAAAGATATTCGTGTTCTTTTAGTTAAATTAGCAGACAGACTGCATAATATGAGAACTATTAATTACGTTAAAGATCAAAGCAAAAAAATCAGAAAAGCAAAAGAGACTATGGAAATTTATGCACCATTAGCTGATAGAATGGGTATGAATACTATAAGAGATGAATTGGAGGATTTATCTTTTTCTATTCTTAATTCTGATGCGAGAAATTTAATTTTAAACAGATTATCTTTCATTAAAAACAAGAGAGAGGACCTTATCAAGAATGTCTCTGACGAACTAAATCAACTACTTAAGTCTTATGAAATTAATGCTCATATAACTGGTAGAGAAAAAACTCCTTTTTCGATATGGAGAAAAATGCAAAACAAAAGAATTTCACTTGAACAGCTTACTGATATTGTTGGTTTTAGAGTAATAGTAAATGATATTAATGATTGCTATATTACTTTAGGAATATTTCATAATAAATATTCAGCTATTCCTGGAAAATTTAAGGATTATATATCTACCCCTAAAATTAACCAATATAAATCTATTCACACATCAGTAATAGGGCCAATGAAAAAAAGAATAGAAATACAAATAAGAACAAAGCCAATGCACGAATTTGCTGAACGAGGAATAGCATCACATTGGAAATATAAATCATCAGAAAAATTTTCTGAGCTTTCTTGGAAAGAATATGATTGGCTTAGAGACCTAGTAGAAATTATAGAAACAGGTGGAAGTCCAGAACACTATTTTGAATTTACTAAGCTTCAAATGTTTCAAGACAATGTTTTTTGTTTTTCACCTAAAGGCGCTGTTATTAAATTACCCAAAGATGCTACACCAATAGATTTTGCATATGCCGTTCACACTAAAATTGGAGACACAGCTATCGGCTGTGAAATTAATGGCAGTTCATCACCTTTACAATCTAAACTCAAAAATGGTGATATGATAAAAATTATAACTTCCAAAAAAGTTTCTCCCTCATTACATTGGTTGTCATCAAGTAAAACAGGTAAAGCAAGAGCTTCGATACGAAGGCATTGGCAAGGTAAACTTTTAGCAAATGAGTCAAAGAGTAAAGAATATTCGTCAACTCTATCAATAGATCTTCCACACAAACCAGGAATACTAGGAAAAGTTAGCACAATAATCGGGGTTAATGACGCTAATATTATAAACATTGAATTAACTAAAAGAAGCCCAGAATACTTACAATTTTTGTTTGATTTGCAAATTAAAGATTTAAAAAACTTCACAAACTTGATAAG
>CEVN01153172.1_pt1 | contig 12660 bp, 12 predicted proteins | sample 427041 | NCBI WGS metagenome assembly CEVN01 (sample SAMEA2623463, study PRJEB7988) | marine metagenome | biome: marine biome (ENVO:00000447); feature: surface water layer (ENVO:00002042); material: "saline water (ENVO:00002010), including plankton (ENVO:xxxxxxxx)" | depth 5 m
GAAAGAACATCAAAAAAATGTTTTGTTCCTTTAACTGTTGGTGGTGGAGTTAGAAGTATTGATGATATAAATAAATTACTAAACTGCGGTGCTGATAAAGTTTCAATTAATACTGCTGCAGTTCAAAATCCTGATGTAGTAGAAAAAAGTTCAAAAAAATTTGGATCTCAATGTATTGTTGTTGCTATTGATGCAAAAAAAGTTGACAATAGTTGGAAAGTTTTTACACATGGTGGAAGAAATAAAACCGAAATTGATGCTGTAGAGTATGCAAAACAAATGGAAATTTGTGGTGCAGGAGAATTGTTAGTTACTTCAATGGATAGAGATGGAACACAAATTGGATATGATATTGATTTAATGAAAGAAATTTCATCAAAAGTTAATATTCCTTTAATAGCATCTGGCGGCGTAGGAAATCTTAACCATTTATTTGATGGTATAAAATTAGGGAACGCTAATGCTGTATTAGCTGCCTCAATTTTTCATTATGGAAAATATTCTATTTTAGATGCAAAAAAATTTTTAGATTCAAGAGGAATACCAGTTAGAATTTAATTAATTATCTAAATTTTGGACCTTCCATCCAAATTGCTAATGTTGCTCTTGAACCAGAAGTGATTTTTTCAACTTTGTGATTTGTAAAGGAAGGAAATATTACAGCAGAGCCAGGATTAAAATTATTTATTTTAACTTCCCCATCTCTAAAAAGATATAAGTCTCCACCTTCATAATTATCTTCTGAACAATTTAATAAACATGTTAGCTTTATATCTCGGACAGGAGATTGCATTGAAGCATCTATATGCCATGTATATTCTTCATTAACTTCATAAGTATTATAATTAAGAATTTTACTAGCTGTTAATTGGAATAAATCATAACCAAAATGATTAATATTTGAGGATATTATAAAATCTATAAATGGCAGAATTAGTTTTTGGACTGAGTATAATCTTACAAATTTTACTTGCGATGTTTTAATCGCATCTTTATTTGGGTTATCTTTAGCAGTAATAAGATTTTTTTTTATATTTTCATTTAAAAACCTAATTTGATCACTATTGAATAATTTTGAGGTAATATAAGATGTCTCTCTCATAAGGAAGAACTTATATTAATTAAAATATTTTATCAACTGATTGAACTTATTAAAAGTTACTGTTAGAATTTATAATGCTAAAAACATTAGAAGAACTAATCATGACAGTTCGCGATAGAAAAAAAACCCCTTTGGAGAAATCGTATACTAATAAATTATTAAATGATAAATTACTAAGCAAGTCAAAAGTTAAAGAGGAAATTGCTGAACTATTTGACTCTGTTGAAAATAATTCAAATAAAATACATGAAGCAGCGGATGTATTATATCATTTGATTGTTTATCTAGAAGGAAATGGAATAAATGTTGAAGATGTTATGGAAGAACTTAAAAAAAGAAAAAGATAAATATGAAATATGATGAGAATAATATTTTTGCAAAAATTTTAAGAGGAGAAATACCTTGTGAAAAAATATATGAGGACGAGTTTGTTTTATCTTTTTTTGATGTTAAACCTCAAAAAAAAATTCATGCATTAGTAATTCCTAAGGGCAAATATATTAATTTAGACGATTTCAATTCAAAAGCTTCTGACAAAGAAATTATAGGATTGATAAAAGGAATTTCAATTGTTACTGAGAAACTTGGTGTTTCTTCAAATAATGGAAAAGGGTATAGAACTTTAGCAAATATAAGTGAACATGGGGGTCAAGAAGTTCCACACCTTCATTTCCATGTTTTTGGTGGAGAAAAAATTGGGAAAATGGTTGAGTGATAACTAATATTGAAAGAAATTTTCTTGAGATAAGATCTATTAATAGTCTTTTAGAGGTTCCTAAACCTTCAAAAAATATAGAATTAAATTTTCTCGAAATTCCTAATTTTCAACTTAATAGATTTTTTTATAAACAAATTGGAAAAAAACATAAATGGGTTGATAGATTGTTATGGACAGAAAAAAATTGGATGGAGTATTTAAATAATAAAAATGTAAAGACATACATACTAAATGAAAAAAATAATCCTGCGGGATATTTTGAACAAATATTTCATAATGAAAATGAAGATTGTGAAATTGCTTATTTTGGCATTTTAGAAGAATTCATAGGAAAAAAATATGGAGGATACCTCTTAACTGAAGCTATAAAAAGATCTTTTAATTTTGGTGTGAACAGAGTTTGGGTACACACATGTTCTCTGGATCACAGACATGCTCTTAAAAATTATAAATCTAGAGGGATGAAAATATTTAAGACTGAAAATGTTATTTTAAATTCTTCATAAATTATAACTCAGGTAACTTAAAAATTTTTTCATCAATATTTTCATTTTTTTTTAAGTTATATATGAATGTTATTATAAGATTTTGATATAGATCTTCTGTCTGCCAACCAATTAAATTATAAGAATTCTTATCAAAGAAAACATTTATTATATTATTATTATTTTTAATAGAAAATTTAATATATTTCTCTTCAACTAATTCGAACTCATTTTTGAAAATTCTTTCTATAAGTGCAGATTTATCAAGAATTAATATTAAAGGGGTACTTTCTAATTTATAACGATAATATTGGTTATTACTCTGATTTTTTATTACTAAAGATTTACCATTTGAAATTATAATTTTTTTTTTAATATTATCGTATTCACAAAAAATTTTTCTTGGATATTTAATTATACATAATCCTTCATCTGTTTTATCATTAATTGTTTGTTTGAAGTTAAAAGTTATATTGTTAATATTTTTTAAATTCAAAATAATGTCTTGTTTTACAGAGCCATATGAAATTGAATAAAAATTAATTAATATTAAAAATATTAATATTAATATTTTCATTTAAGTACCTCTCTTTTGCCAACATGATTAGCTTTACTAACTTCTCCATTACTTTCCATCATATCAATTATTCTTGCTGCCCTATTATACCCTATCTGTAATTTTCTTTGTAAAAATGAGGTTGAGGCTTTCCTTTCACTTTTAACTAATTCAAGTGCTGTCATATATAATTCGTCTTTGTTACCATCATCTAAATAATTTGTTCCAATTTCTTTTTCATCAGCATAATTTAATATTTCATCAATATATTCTGGTTCAGCTTGTGATCTTAAAAAATTATTAATTTTTTCTATTTCATCTTCAGAAACAAATGGAGCGTGTATTCTTATTATTTTATTTGCAGATGACATGTAAAGCATATCTCCTTTTCCCAGCAATTGTTCTGCACCCTGCTCACCTAGTATTGTTCTACTATCAATTTTAGAACTTACTTGGAATGAAATTCTTGTTGGAAAATTTGCTTTAATTGTTCCTGTTATAACATCAACACTTGGTCTTTGAGTAGCCATGATTATATGAATTCCAGCAGCTCGTGCCATTTGCGATAATTTTTGAATATAACCTTCTATTTCTTTTCCATGAACTAACATCAAATCTGACATTTCATCAACAATTACAACAATATATGGCATCGAAACTTTATGTTTTAAATTATAACCATCAATATTTTTTACCCCAACTCTTGTCATCAATTTATATCTGTTCTCCATTTCTTTAACTACCCATCCAAGAACAGATGAAGCTCTTTTAGCATCTGTTATAACTGGACATAGAAGGTGTGGGATACCTTCGTATGCTGAAAGCTCAAGCATTTTTGGATCTATGAGTATAAACTTACATTTATCTGGACCATGTTTATAAAGTAAAGATAAAATTATAGTATTAATGCAAACTGATTTTCCAGATCCTGTTGTGCCTGCAATCAAAAGATGAGGCATAGAATATAAATCACCAATTATTGGAACACCAGAAATACTTTTTCCTAATGAAATTGGTAACTTAATTTCTTTTTTTGAAAAATTAGAACTTGAAATTATTTCACTTAGATAAACATTTTCTCGTGAAGGATTTGGTATTTCTATTCCAACTGTATTGCTTCCTGGAATTGTAGATATTCTAGCTGACTCAGAACTTGTATTTCTTGCAATATCTTCTGATAGGTTTATTATTTTTGAGACTTTAACGCCTGCTGCAGGCTCAAATTCATTTAAAGTTACAACAGGTCCATGACTTATCTTCTTAATCTTTCCCTCTACACCAAAATCCATTAGAATTTTTTCAAGAGTTGATTCATCTATTTTTGTATCAAAAATTTCCTTATTTTTTTCATTTTTAGATGGAACTTTTAAAAAATTAATTGAAGGTAACTTATTTTTTTTGTTAGAAGAAGTAAGATTAATTTTTGTACCAAATGGAAGATCTGCTTGTACAAGATTTTCATTTTTAAAATCATTATTAATATTTTCACTATTATGTTGAATTATATTTTCTTCAGCTATATTTTTTTTATCAAATAAGGCTAAAACTCTTTTTATAAAATTAATAAAAACATTTATATTAAAATTTATACTCTTTAAAAAAATAATAGAGATTAATATTATTAAAAAATAGTAAGAGATATTTTTATTTAAATTAATAATTGAAGTTATAAAACTATTTTCAATAAATTTTCCAATGAAACCTCCATTCCCATTAAAGGATAGCCAAAAAGAATTCGGATAAAAAATCTCAAAAAATAAAGTTCCCAAGATAATATATAGAATAGAGTAAAATAGATTATCGATTATAAGTAAGATTTTTTTGGATACGATTATGATAACACCTGTAAAAAAAATTGTAATACATAATAAAATAGAGACTAAACCTATAGATTGAAATAATAAATCAGATAAATAACTACCCTGAAATCCTAAAAGATTTTCAATATCTGTATTTTCTGAAAAAATAAAATTTGGGTCATTTGGAGAATAGCTTAACAATGAAATAAGCATAAATATTGATGCTATTATCATGGTTAAGCCAATTAGTTCAGTTAGTCTATAAATGACAAAATCCAAAGTTTTTTTTGCTAAGCTATTTATATTCATTTTGTAAAAATCAAACTTGTAACTTTGTATCATTTAATATTTATTGTTAAAATATATTTTAATTATGAAGATAGCATTAATAGGAAATGGTATTACCAATTTAATTTTGGCAAATATATTAAGCAAAAAGAATATTTCTACTAGTTTATTTTATGTCAAAAAAAAAATAAATAGTCAAAATTCAAGAACGATAGGTATTTCAAAATATAATATTGATTTTTTTGAAAAGAATAAATTAGACTTAAGAAAGATCAGTTGGCCAATTAATAAAATCAAAGTTTTCCATGAGCGTGATAAAAAAAATGCTATTTTTGAATTTAATAGAGATAAAAGTTATTTATTTTCTATAATTAAAAATAATGATCTGAATGATATTCTAGAAAAAAGTTTTAAAAAAAATAAGTTAATTTCAAGATTTAAAATAAAAAATAATTCTGATTATGAAAAAATTATTAAAAATGATAATTTTGACTTAATTATAAATACAGATAATAGAAACATTATTTCAAAAAAGTTTTTTTTTAAGAAAATTAATAAAGATTATAATAGCCAAGCCTATACTACTTTTATTAGACACCAATCTTGTAAAAATAATACCGCTTACCAAATATTTACTAGTAAAGGACCATTGGCTTTTTTACCTTTCTCAAAAAATAAAACATCTATAGTCTATTCATTAGCTAATAGTTCGGAAGAAAGGAATGACATAGAAATTAAAAACTTGATTAATCATTATAACAGTTTTTATAAAATATTTTCGTTTGAGAAATTTGAAAATTTTAAATTAAACTTTTCAGTGTCTAGAAATTATTATTTTAAAAATATTCTATGTTTTGGTGAGAATCTTCATAAAATACACCCACTTGCCGGACAGGGTTTTAATATGACTCTGAGAGATATCAAAATTTTAGAGGAATTAATTGATTTTAGGTTAAATTTAGGTCTTCCATTAGACAAATCAATATTAAAAGAATTTGAGAATAAAACTAAAGCTACAAACTATTTATTTTCTTCAGGAATAGATTTTATTCATGATTTTTTCAAATTTGATAATAGATTTGGAAATAATTACACAAAAAATATTTTAAAGTCTTTAGGGAATAGAAATCTTTTCAATGAGTCTATGTCGAATATAGCTGACAAAGGATTATATTTTTAATTTACTGAATAGTTTTGTTACCAAAATTATCTAATACATAAGTATTTAGTATTTCTTCTAATTTTTTTTTTCTATCATCTAAACTTTTAGTTTCTAGAAGAATTTGTTTTTCTTCTAGAGAAAAAGGAGAGGCCATTGAAAGAGTATTTATTGTTTCATCCAAATTTTGTTTTTGAAGTTCTTTCCAATTTATTAAATAACCTTCCTTATCAAAGAGAGATTTTAAATTTTTAAAAACTAACTCTAGATCAGTAAACTTAATTTCTTCTTTTTTATCTGCTAAATCATTAGTAAAACTGGAATAATCTACTTTACATTTTCTGTAAAGTTTTTGGGTTTTAACCTCATCCAATATTTTAAATCGACTGATTCCAACTAAAACTATCAAATATCTTCCATCTTCTGTTTCATTGAAGCTTGAAATTTTTCCAACACAACCTACATCGTATAAAGAAGATGAACTATTATTTGTTTGTTTAGGCTGAATCATTCCAATAATTCTTTCTTCTTTCATGGCATCGTCAACCATTTGTAAATATCTTTTTTCGAATATATTTAATGGTATCGTTGTTTTTGGAAAAAAAATAAAATTGCTTAATGGAAAAACAGGTATTGTTTTAGGTAAATTATTTGTTTTATTATTCATGTTTATTTATAACAAATTTTTTTTAATTAATGTATTAAATTAATGTTTAAATGAAAATAAAAATTGGAAATATTGAGAATGAGATACAATATTTAGATAAACTATTTAAAAAAAATAACAACGCAGAACTTATCGTAAGAGCCCAAATATTAATAAAAAAATTTCCTAAAATTATTCCATTTTATAACTTATTAGGACTTACTTATAAGAAAATGGGCAAACAGAACGAAGCAATAAAAGTTTTTCAATTAGCATTATTTCAAGATCCAAATTCAATAAGTGTTTTAACAAATCTTTCGGATCTATATAGGGAAGTTTCAAAGATAAGTGAAGCAGAAGAATTAATTAAAAAGGCCTTCAGTTTTGATGATAAAGATTTATATACCTTAATCAGTTATGGTAAATTAAAAGTAGTACAAGGTAAGATTACAGATGCAATTGAATATTTTAAACAAGCTAATAAGCAAGAAGAAAATTTTGATGATTGTTTGGCAAGAATAGGTAGTTGTTATATTACAATTAATGAATTTGATAATGCAAAAAAATTTTTTGAGAAAGCAATTTTCTCAAAAAATTCAAATACAGGTGCACATTTTTCCTTTAGTCAATTGAATGATTATTCATCAGATAAAAAACATCAAGATTATATGCTCAAGTCTATTGACGATAAATCATTAGGCAAAGATAAATATGGACCTGTATATTTTGCTCTTGCTAAGTCTTTTAGTGATCAAAAGGATTATAGAAAAGAATCGGAATATATTAAATTAGCAAATGATGAAATTAATAAATTTGTTAAAAAAGATAAAATTTTTATAAAAGAAAAGAGAGAATTAGATGCAATTAAGTCTATTTTTAAAGATATTAATTTTGAAAATTTAAAGATAAATAAAAAAATTTTTGAGAAAAATATAATATTTATAATTGGTTTACCACGATCAGGTACTTCATTAGCTCATCAAATAATTGCCTCTCATTCAAAAGTGAAAGGTGCAGGAGAAACAAATGTATTACATTCTTATTTTTCTCCTAATATTAAAAATCAAACTTTGCAAAAAAAATTTTTAATAAAAGAAAATTTAAATGAGGATCTTTTATCCCAAATTTCATTAAACTTATCTAGAAATTATACAAACTTTTCAAATCAAAAAGTAATAGTTGACAAATCTCCTTTTAATTTTTGGTGGTTAGGCTTTATTAAACTAATTTTTCCTAATTCAAAAATAATACATACTGAAAGGAATATTAAAGATACAGCTTTTTCAATTTATAAAAATATGTTTGGAACCAGGAAGATGGACTGGAGTTATAGTCAAGAGAATATAATAAGATATATAAGATTTTACAGAGAGACTATGGATTTTTGGAAGCTAAAATTACCAAATTTCATATATGATTTGAGTTATGAAAAATTAGTAAAAAACCAAGAAGAAGAAACCCAAAAACTTTTAAAATTTTGTGATTTGGATTGGGAAGAGAATTGTTTAAATTTTCATCAATCCGCAGAACCTTTGCATACAGTGAGTCTTTATCAGGTAAGGCATCCAATCTACCAATCTTCAGTAAATTTAAATGAAAAATATACCTTATTTTCTGATTTTTTTAAAAAATTGGAAAAAATATAATTTAAAAAATTTATTGTAAATTCTGTAAAAATAATATTATTTTATCATTTTATGCGGGCATAGCTCAGTGGTAGAGCGTCTCGTTGCCAACGAGAAGGTCGTGGGTTCAAGTCCCATTGCCCGCTCCAAAATGTCACTTGATAAATATTAAATAATATCTAATTTTACCATATGGATGATTTAGCTGAAAAAAAATGTATACCTTGTGAAGGAGGCATTCCAAGTTTTAATATTGAAGAAATTCACAAATACTTAAAAAAAGTTGATGGCTGGGATGTAAAGTCAGATGATGACAAGACCTATTATTTATTAAAAGAATTTAAATTTAAGAATTTTTTAGAAAGCCAAAGTTTTATTAATAAGGTTGGAGATGTATCTGAAAAAGAGGGCCACCATCCAGATATATGGTTTGGTTGGGGATATGCAAAAATTAAAATTTTTACACACGCAATAAATGGATTACATGAAAGTGATTTTATATTAGCAGCAAAAATTGATAGATTAAATTAAATTTTTTAATGTTTAAAGTGTCTAGTTTTTGAAAAAATTAATACTATCCCAGCTTTATTAGCAAATCTAATTATTTCTTTATCTCTTATAGATCCAGATGGTTGGATTATAGCAGTAACACCTGATTGAACTAAAGTTTCAATACCATCCACAAATGGAAAAAAAGCATCAGATGCTGCATAGATTTCAGAGATATTAGTGTTGTTTTGAAAACTTCTCATTTTATTAATTGCAATTTTACAACTATCAAGTCTACTTGGTTGTCCAGATCCAATACCTACAGTGCTAAAATCTTTTGAAAGTACAATTGCATTAGACTTCACAAATCTACAAACATTGAATGCAAAAATAAGATTATCAATAGTTTTTTTATTTGGTTTAATTTTTGATACAATTACAAAATCTTTTTTTGAAAAAATTTTGTTATCTGATGATTGAAGTAAAAATGTATTAGCATTAGATATAATATTTTCATAATTTGTTAGAGAAAATTTGGTCGCATCAATTATTCTTAAGTTAATTTTTTTTTTTAAAATTTTTAGTGCATCTTTATCAAACCCATTTCCTATAATCACTTCTAAATAAATCTTATTTAATTCTAATGCTAAAGATTTATTAATTTTAAAATTACAAGAAACAATTCCTCCAAACGCACTTACTGGGTCACAATTTAAAGCTAATTTATAGCTTTTTATTTTATTTTTATTTATTGAAACTCCACATGGATTAGCGTGTTTTACAATTACTGTTCCAGTGTTTTTTGGCAAAGATTTAGATATTAAAAGTGCCGCATATAAGTCATTATAATTATTATAACTAAGAATTTTTCCATTCAATTGAATTAGATTTAATTCTTTATATTTTGAATAAATAGCAGCTTTTTGATGTGGATTCTCACCATATCTTAATTCGCTAATTAGATTCCCAAATATTATCTTCTTTCTTGGAAAATGATTTTTTGATTTAGAGATAAGATAATTTGAGACTAATGCATCATAATAAGCAGTCTCCGAAAATACTAGCTCTGACATTTCTTTTCTAAATTTTAAACTTGTTGATCCATGATTTTTATTAATTTCTTCAATTAACTTTGTATAATGATCAGGGTTAGTTATTACAGTTACATCGTTATAATTTTTAGCTGCACTTCGTGCAAGAGTGGGACCACCTATATCAATATTTTCTATTATTTTTTCATGAACACTGGTTTTTTTAATTATATCTTCAAATGGATAAAAATTCGTAATTACTAAATCTATTTCACTAAAATTATTTTTTTTTAAATCATTTTGATGTGACTTTTTTTTTCTTTTACTTAATATTCCTCCATGAATTTTTGGATGAAGTGTTTTAACTCTTCCACCAAGAATTTCAGGAGATCCTGTATATTTTGAAATTTCAGTACATTTAAAACCTAGTTTTTTAATCTCTTTATAAGTTCCACCAGAGGAAATTATTTCAATTTTAAATCTAAATAAATTTATTAATAATCTTTTTAGATTTTTTTTATTTGAAACAGATATAAGAGCTTTTTTTATTCTTCTCATCAAATTTTATTAAACTCCCATTGAATTTCTTGATCTTCATTTCTTGAAATTCCAGAAATAAAAATATTTTGATTTTCAATATAAGAATTTTTATTTCCAAAATATAATCCAGTTTCAACCCCAATTAAATGATTATTACAAGAAAATCTCCAACCAGAATTATATATTTCTATAAGAATATATTTGCCTTCTTGCGTTTTAGTAATTTTTGTACCTGGTTCAAAGTGAAAGCGAACTTCAAAATTCGAACTTTTGAAATTTTTTTTTTTTATTAATTTATCTTTACCTATAAATTTATTTAAATCAGGAAAAAATTCAATTTTTCTTTCATGAATTATTCCATAATTTTTTAAATATCCATCATGAGATCCTGTGACAGACCAGTAATTTTTTTCAAATGTTATATTTTTTTTTACTACTTTTATTCCTTTTTCAATTTCAAAAATTCCATCAGTCCTTTTTTTGAACTTACATGATGATCTATTGTCTATACATAATGTTGAATGATTTGCTGTGGATTTTGATATAGAATTAAGTTGATGTTTATAGTTTTGAAAGTATCCTGAATTAGATACTAACTTAGTATCTTTAAAATATATTTCAAAAGATAATGGTCCAGATTGATAATCTTTACTAAATTTTTTTTCCGGAGATGATCCAATATCAATTGTTAGAATGGTATTTTTATTTTTTAAAACTGTATATCCTCCAAATTCATTACTTTCGTTTTTAAATTTATAATTGTGAAACTTTAGATATTTATCAAAATCTGAATTATCGCTTTTATGATTACCATTAAATAATAAGCTTTTATTTATATTTTGCCATATAAAATTATAGGATTGTCCAAGCAAAAAAATTATCTCATTAAGATAATCTGGTATTTCATTTTGAGACTCTTTAAACCATTCTCTAATTAATACAAAGTACTTCAAATAAAAAATCAATTGTCTTATATTTCTTGATTTTGGAAAACCATCTTCATCAAAAGACAAATTTATGATTTTTTTTAATAAATTTAATCCGAAATTTAAATATTTTTCGTCTTTGTAAGATAAACCTGCTAAAACTATTGCTGCACATCCAATCATTTTATCGTCAATCCAATTAGATCTAGTTATTTCATTTATTAAATGATTTATTTGTTTTTTAATAATTGAATTAAAACTAAACTTGTATTTATTGTCACTATCTTCGTAACTTAACTTTGAATTAGATATCCAGGAAATTATTCTTTTTGATAATATATCTAGTTCCCAATTCTTTGGATTATAATTATAATTTGAATTAATCCAGTTTGATATTATTGACTGTGTTATCTTTTTTGATGATTTTAAATCTAAACTAAAAAGCCAAAAAAAACTATGCAATCTTCTGTAATCTTTCAAACTAATTTTATTATCTTCCCAAATTGAATTAATATAAAAATCCTCAATTTTATTTTTCTTTTTTTCGTATTTTATTAGACAATCTAGTAAGTTAGGACTTGGTTTATATTCAAACGATTGAAGATTAGTTTTTGAAATCTTTTTATTATATATAGAAGAGTTTAAATAAAATTTTCTGATTTGATTTAAAAAATAATTAAAAAATTCGTTAATAAATTCAAAAGAACTTTTTAAGATCATTAATTTAAGTTAGCTTTAATGCGTCGATATTTTTTTTTATATCTCCATTATTTTCTTTAAAAATAGTTGTCCCTGAAACTAAAATATTTGCACCGGCATCAATAACTATCTTGCTATTTGAAAAATTTATTCCTCCATCAACTTCAATATCAAAATTTAAATTTTTTTCATTTTGTATTTTTTTTAGTGTTTTAATTTTTTCTATAACTTCAGGCATAAATTTTTGTCCTCCAAATCCAGGATTTACACTCATTACTAAAACTAAATCTACCTTATCTAAATATTCAGATATTAAATCAATCTTTGTGTTTGGGTTTAAGGATACCCCAACTTTTTTTTTTAGATCTTTAATATGATTAATTGAATTATATAAATTATCAGTTGCCTCAGGATGTATAGTAATAATATCAGCGCCAGCATCTGAATAATCTTTTATATATTTATGAACTGGAGAAATCATTAAATGAACATCAAATAAAAGCTTCGTATATTTTCTAAGGCTTTTAATTACTGGAGGGCCAATTGTAAGATTTGGTACAAAATGACCATCCATTACATCAACATGAATCATATCTG
>CEVN01152298.1_pt1 | contig 12659 bp, 8 predicted proteins | sample 427041 | NCBI WGS metagenome assembly CEVN01 (sample SAMEA2623463, study PRJEB7988) | marine metagenome | biome: marine biome (ENVO:00000447); feature: surface water layer (ENVO:00002042); material: "saline water (ENVO:00002010), including plankton (ENVO:xxxxxxxx)" | depth 5 m
TGTAGAGGTCATAATCGATATGGACAATTGAACCGTTTTCCATTTTTTCACCTACCCAGCATTGTGGGCGACCCCGCGACCGACTTCCCCTTTATGAGCGTGCGGTTGCAGTGCCCGAGCCCGTAGGGCTCATTCTTCCTCATCTTTGAGCGATGGAGTAACCATGATCCATGTGAGCGCTGTACCAATCAAAATGAGAGACCAACCAGCCCAAACCAAATGGCTACCGGTCAAGTCGTAAATCACAACTCGAATTCGATCTATCGACTCTCCCTGTTGCATGAATGATGTCAGATAGAGTTGATTGGCTTGACTTTGGTCAAAAATCATCACTAAGTCGCCATGAGGACGATGCCAGATATCCGTTTCGGCACGCGCAGGGATGCCCCCTTCATCGAATCTCAACATGCCCGGAGTCAGCGTTGAGATGATTTCGCCATCGGCTTCTTTCCTGACTTCAACGGTCACCAATATCTTACCGTCTCCCACTTTTTCATCCCACTGCTCGTCATCAGGGCCGTATGCATCGAGTTCGGTGAATGTATACCAATATCCGTTGTGTTCGATCGGTGTGTCCTTCGCCAACATGACGATGTGGCTAGGATCTCCTCTTTGAACAAGCGTTGTCGTAAACACGTGCCCGACCAAAAGCAGTAGAATCCCCAAGTGAGCTACATGCATGGCCACTCGGCGTAATTGCAAGGGGTTTCTACGCAGATTAAACTCTCCAATTCGAACCCAAACCAATCGGACCATTGGTGGGATTGAAAAAATGAACAAAGGTATGGCAAAGCCAGCAATCATACCGCGAGTGATTCCTTCTGAAAACAAATGATCTGCATCACCCGGTAGAGCATTCCCATACTGTTGTGCAAACAATGCACTCAGTGCAATCACGAGAATCAGTATAGATGGAATGCGCTCAGGATTGACTACTTTCCTCCAGCTGTACACGGTCAAGCCGAGTGCTGACAGGCATAGTAATGGTAGACCAAAGATTTCGTGCCAGGCTAAATTCGTACCATCAACTTCTGCAAGTAGAAGCAACCAAGTCAGCAGAAGAAACGGGGCACCTACAGCCAATGGCACCCACAGGACAACACGTTGTTGCCAACGACCATCGGTCCATTCCAAAGGTGGATCTTGAATATCCTTGGACAGGAACAAAGGTGCCAAAAACAGTAGCATTCCAATGACCGCGTATATCGATGTCAACAAGAAAGCCCAGTAACTGAACAACATCAGCATCACTCCTGAAGACATCCAGACGACTCTCTCGCCTGAGTCACGTTGGCTCCAGAGTAGAAAACCAAATACCCCCGCAAGAATGCCAACTTCGAGTGTTCCGATTTGAAGGCCCAATAGGGCACCAGTAAGTATTGCTAAGGGAGCCCATTCTTGGTTGGAATTATCGGCAAAGTGTCGAGTAATCAGCCAAAGCATGCCTGCAAGTACGAGTAGGTAAAGGTGAACCTCGATCCCTGGAGCATCGCCGAAACCCAATTCCAGTATTCTCTGAATCGGTCCCATGGTAGGATCGATGTCCCCTTCAGCAACGAATGCATGAACACTCTGCCAAACTCCATTGGCACGTGTGACCAACGTTGCGTGAAACGAAAAGAAGGCAGGTAAAATCCCAAGGCCAATGAACCAATGATCCTCCTTGCTCATTCCCTTTGGCAATCTCAAATGTAGAAGTATGACCAATGCTAACCATGGAAGTAGAGAACCCGTTTCCACCGGATCCCAAGCCCAGTAACCCCCCCAGTCAAGAACAGTGTATGCCCATAATCCCCCCAAACCAACGCCGAGAGTACCGACCCATAGTGCGGGCCTTGCCAGATACAAGATTCGATCTCTAGCAGGTGCGCCAGGGATCAACATTGCAGTTATTGCATGCACACCTACGCCGATGCACAAAGTGTAGTACGCGAAGACGACTGGTGGGTGTATGACCATCAAATCGGTTTGCAATAGGGCATTCAAACCCGGGCGAGAGAAGGCGTCTGCGGGCGTAGAGCGAAAGGGGTTCATCATCAAGGAGATGAGTAGCAATAGCATCGAAAATCCAACTAACAGCCGAATTCTGAGTTTATGTTGTTCATGTGACTCTGAATGATGCTTTTTTCCATCAATCATAAGCAAACCACCTAACATAGCGACCCAAAGAAGTAGTGGCCCTTCCCGACCCGCCCATATTGCACTGATTCGATACAGTAGTGGGAGATCAGAACCTCCGTTCATCCAGACGTATTCTAGGCTAGAAACGTCGAGAATGAAGAAGGTTAACAGTGCTAGAAATGGAAGCATCAAAGCGATGCCAAGCAGGTTTCGCATCGATTCACCATCCGTAATACTTCGCGCGGCTGTAACCAAAAGCGAGCATGGCAGGGACAATGCGTCTGAAATAGAGTGATGGTTTTCTGAATAGCAATCTCAGCCCGACCATGGCTTTGCCGTGTGGACCCATGGCTGACATTTCCTGTGGAAAGCAACGTCCCATCAGTGACATCTCATCATCCGTTAGGTTATACAATGCTGTTTTTCCTTTCAGTATTTTTTCATAGGGAGGGAATTCTTTCTTCCATGCTGCCTGGTAAGGCTCCATATTCGACTTTGAGTAATCACCCGCTGCAATAGCAGCAGCAGCAGTTTCTGCTGCAAATGCAGCTGATTTAAGCGCAAGATGGGAGCCACCCTCAAACAATGGAGAAGTGAAACCTGCTGCGTCACCAACTAGCAACAAACCATCTGCATAAGTTCGTTCATGAGGTCCCGAGATTGGGATGGTTCCACCGAAGCCTCGTACGGATCGACCGTCTTCTCTCCACGGCGGGTTAACCACCTCAAGATTCGAAAAGTGAGTATTCTCGATGAAGGAATCTAAGTCGTTGATGATGCCCTTCTTCGCTTCGCTAACCAGGCCAACATTGGCTCGACCATCACACTTAGGAATCATCCACAGATATCCTTTCTTGGCATATTCAGGCCAGATGTAAAAATCAAGATAACCATCGGTTGGAACATCTAGCATTTCGTACTGCATTCCGGCAATAACTTGCGGTCGCTCGTTGAGTTTGGTCAACTTTGAACAGATACCAGCGACTCCTGATGCATCGATTATCACCTTTGCAGTAATGGGAAACGCGTCACCTTTGCCTTCACAGAGCCACCCCCTAAACTGGCCGTCTTTATCGATTCGAGTCATGCCAGTTAATTTGTGATTCAAATTGAGCGTGGCACCTTGGGCGACTGCTTCATCTGCAATCCATTGCTCAAAGAGATGTTTTTCCAGGACATAACCGGATTCAGAGAGTTTCTTTTGTGTCCCATCGGGGAAAATCACTCGGATTCCATCAACGCGTTTGCTAATCACAGAATCGGGAATATCCAATTGGAGATTGGCGACCGCCACGTCTGATAGGCACTCGCCACAATGGACAGGGGTGCCAATTTCCCCATGATCTTCAATCAAAATCACCGATAAACCTGCTCTCGCAGAATGAAGTGCAGCTGAGCCTCCGCCGGGTCCGGCACCAACGACCAGCACATCACACTCGGTTGCCATTGGATGCTTAACGACCGATACGGGCCTTGAAACACACGGTGCCTTAGGCACCGGCTCACATACACTCTATTTCATACGATGAACGTTTCCGGGATGCATGGGATGGCGCCGATTGAGCCGGTATATCCGCGCCTTGGAGGACCAAGGAGACTTGATTCGTGTTACCCATCCAGTCGATTGCTACTTGGAAGCCGGTTGTATTGCAGACAAACTCGTGAAGAACGATGGACCTGCGGTTATTTTTGAGAAACCGAGGTTGGCAGATGGAACAATCTCTGAACTTCCTTTAGCAATGAATCTGTTTGGCACTAGAAGGCGTACAAACCAGGCATTGAGGGTGAAAAAACCGGATGAAATCGGGTTGAAATTGACCGAACTGATGAAGCCTGATATTGGAACATTTGTCAAGCGTCCTTGGAAAGCTTGGCCTCTGGCAAAACGCGCCTTGGCACTTCCTCCGAAAAAAGTTCGAAAGGGAGCATGTCAACAAGTTCGTATGTCGAATCCGGATGTCACCAAATTGCCTATTCCAACCACCTGGATGCATGACGGAGGGCCGTTTATCACACTGCCTTTAGTGGTCACAAAAAATCCTGAGACGGAAGAACATAATCTCGGAATGTACAGAGCCCAAGTGTTCGGGCCGACCGAAGTTGGATTGCATTGGCAGATGCATAAGCATGGTGCGGAACACGCCGAGGCGAACGATGGAAGAATGCCTGTTGCCATTTGCATGGGTGGGCCACCTGAAGTTATGTTCAGTGCAATTGCGCCATTGCCCGACAACCTCGAAGAATACATGTTTGCAGGGATGTTGGGAGAGCAAAGATTGCGAATCACCAAATGTCTGACACAGGATCTATGGGTTCCAGCTGAATGCGATGTTGTCATTGAAGGATATACTATCCCTGGAGAAACTCGCCTTGAGGGACCCTTTGGAGACCATTTCGGACATTACTCTCTTGAGGGGCAATTCCCCGTCCTCCACGTTACGGCGATTACTCATCGCAAAGACGCTGTGGTCCCGATGACCATCGTAGGTAAACCACCGATGGAGGATGGGTATCTAGGGGAGGCCATTGGAGATTCATTCCTACCTGTGCTAAAATTTCAGCATCGCGATGTTTGCAACGTATTCCTCCCTCTTGAGACAGGGTTCCACAATTTGGCCATCGTTGCCTCTAAACAACGATATCCCGCACAAGCCAGAAAAACTGCGCTAGGACTGTGGGGTGCTGGACAAATGATGTTTCTGAAGAGCATTGTTGCCACAGGGCCTGACCATAATGTGAAGGATTTGAATTCATTATTGGACATCTTAGATCAAAACGTTTCGATTCCTGAAGATTTGATTGTCCTAGACGGTATGGTTGCCGATCAACTGGCACATGCTGCACCGGTTGAGGGTGTTCATTCGAAATTATTGATCGATGCCTCCACGAAACGGCAACAAGAAGGGGCCAAAGTCAAACTAGACGCTGTAGATGGCATCTCGCAATATCGGTGGCTGCGTCCATCGATGTTGGTCATCACAACGAACATTGAGGGGGGGCCTTCAGAACTCGTAAACACCGACGAGGTAAATGAATCAGCAGCAACGGCCCAAAGGGAAAAAATTTCTCAATTGATGAATTCAATTTGGCAATTGGATAATTCCAAAAATATTCGATGGCTGTTTATCACTGACGATAGTGTCGATCTCGAAGCCGATGATGCAATGCGTACGCTGCTTTGGCAGCTATTTTGCAGATTCGAAGTAAAACGTGATTTGCACTTCTCAGATGACGGTGGGCGAATCTGTTGGGATGCAACTGCACCTATCCCCAGCATAGAGGGGCCCGTGCCAGTTCGGAGATGGCCTGCTGTTTGTTTACACGACCCCGATGTTCAGAAAAAGGTCGACGTGTGGTACGAACAGGAGGTGCGCTCGTGGGCCTGAAGGAAATTCTGGAATTTGTCAAAATCGAACATACATTGTTTTCCCTTCCTTTCGTTTTCATAGGAGCGGAACTAGCAGGTGACCCTAGCCTAGCCCAACTCGCTTGGATTCTTGTTGCAGCAATTGGAGCTAGGGGGTTGGCCATGGCACTCAATCGAATCATCGACCGTAAAATCGATGCCGAGAACCCGAGGACATCGGGGCGCCACTTGGCCTCGGGCACCATGCGATTGAGTACAGCGTGGTCACTGTCTGGATTGTTTCTACTGATGCTTTTACTCGGTGCTTGGCAATTGAATGAAGTTGCTTTGGCGATGAGTTGGCTTCCAGTACTTGCATTTGTTGCCTACCCATACATGAAGCGAATTACGTGGGCCTGTCACTTATGGTTAGGGTTGTGTTTGGGTTTGGCACCCGCAGGTGCATGGCTCGGAGTCCAAGGGAGTGTGCTGGGTTGGGCAGCCATCACTGGATTCCATTGGTACCCCACAGTATTCTGGATTTGCCTAGGAGTCATGTTCTGGATTGCTGCTTTTGACCTCAACTATGCGCTGATGGATTTGGAAAATGATAGAGAAAACGGAATCAATTCATTTCCTGCTCGATTTGGTGAACAGCACACATTACGAACCAGCATTCAATTGACATTGGTCTGGTTTGCTTGTTTTGCCATCGCAAATCCAATTGACGAGATTTCGTTCCTGGCTGCAGCAGCCCTCATGTGTGCGACAAATATCGTTGTGATTCTATCGCAACAGCGCTTGGTCGATTTCCAGAAGACATTTTTCTACACCAGCGTTGCCACTGGATGGGTATTGCTTGGAGGATTGATGATTGCATGAATAGTGTAGATCCTTTTGATTTATCCAAGGCCCTAGATGGTGCTGCAAAAGCCCACCTCGACCCCAGTGTATCACGATTTATTCTGGATGCGGAATATGAACCAGCAGGAGACCAAGAAAGTGCAATTGAGAAAACGATTTCTCAATTGGAAAATTCTCAATCGAGATGCGTCATGTTGGGTGTCACTGGTTCCGGGAAAACATTCGCAATGGCCAATGTCATCCAATCACTGAATATCCCCACACTCATCCTATCTCACAACAAGACCTTGTCCAGACAACTGTGGCAAGAAATGTCATCACTTTTCCCCAAAAATGCAGTGGAGTACTTCGTATCCCATTACGACTACTATCAGCCTGAGGCATATCTCCCGAAAAGAGATCTTTACATCGAAAAGGAACTGTCGATGAACGAACGAATTGAACAAGAAAGATTCTCCACAGTGGCTTCCCTTGTATCAAGGCCAGATGTTCTAGTTGTAGCCACTGTTTCTGCGATTTACGGGCTGAACCCTCCGGAGACATTTTTGCAACAACACGCAAGGATCCATGTTGGTCAGCAAGTAGAACCACATGATGTTGTCAAGGAATTGGTTGCACTACAATATCGTCGAGTGAGTGGAGAAATTTCGCGTGGCGAATTGCGGTTAAGAGGAGAAGTCCTTGACTTGTGGATGCCCAGTAGAGATGACCCCTTGCGCATTCAATTCGATTTAGATGGGATTACTCGAATACAAGTATGTGAATCTGTATCATGGGACTCGATTGACGAAGTTGAGGAAGTCTGGGTCCACCCCAAGGAATTTTTCATGACCAGTCCCGAGAGATTTGAAAGAGCTATGGAGGACATTGAATTTGAACTCCAAGAAAGGTTGGATTTTTTTGAAAAAGCTGGGATGGATCTAGAGGCACATCGCTTGGAAACCAAAACGCGATATGATCTTGATATGTTGAGAGAAATAGGTCACTGTAGAAGTATTGAAAACTATTCAATGCATTTTGATGGGCGTAACTTTGGTGAACGACCATATTGTTTGTTGGACTTTTTTGCAGCATGTGCTCAAACGTTCCATGGGTCTAAGGAAAAATTCCTCGTGATTATGGACGAAAGCCATGTGACATTACCTCAATTGGGAGGCATGTACAATGGGGACAAGGCTCGAAAAGACAACCTTATTGACCATGGGTTTCGATTACCTTCGGCTGCAGATAATCGACCATTGAAGGGACACGAATTCCAGTCTATGGTGCCTCAAATGTTGTACGTGAGTGCCACACCAGGAGAACGAGAATTGAAACAACTTTGCGAGTGTACAGGACAACAAATGCCAGAACAGGACCCCAGTGAGAAGCGGAAACCGTTGCTGAAAGATGCATTAGGCGAAATACAGGGAATTTCTAGAATGGAAATTCGCCCCACGGGTTTATTGGATCCACAAATTGAGGTCCGCCCTACAGAGGGCCAAGTACAGAATTTGTTGGACGAAATCAATGATTGTGTCTTACGCAATGAGCGAGTCCTTGTAACCGTCATGACGATCAAATTCGCGGAAGAAGTTGCAGACTACTTGCAACGAATGGAAATTAAAGCACATTACTTACACTCGGAAATCGATACGCTTGAACGAAGTGAAATCATCAAGGCACTCCGGATTGGACATATCGATGTCATTGTCGGAATCAATCTATTGAGGGAAGGACTAGATATTCCCGAGGTTAGTTTGGTGGCGATTTTTGATGCGGATAAAGAAGGGTTTCTGCGGAACGAACGTAGCTTGTTACAGACCATCGGACGTGCATCTAGAAATGAAAATGGAAAAGTGATCCTATATGCAGATTCGATGGGGCGAGCAATGGAATCGGCGATTTCACAGACCATAGAACGGCGCCAGAGACAGATTGCGCATAATGAAAAGCACGGGATTGTTCCAAAAACCATTGTCAAACCCTTGCCTGTAATGGGGATAGAAGCCGACCAATTATTGGCTGGAACTGCGGGCAAGGGCGTCACCGGAGGGAAAAGATTCGTTGGAGGACATTCGAGCCAGGCTGCTAAGAATCGAGCACATGAATTGGTCAAGAAATTTGATCTAGGAGCGGGCCATTGGGGTGACAATATTCTCTCCAATTTATCACAGCCCAACTCTGATGAGATCGACACCGAATCCACTACAGACGATGTCATGATTGAACGACTGAAGAAAGAGATGATACAAGCGGCGGAACGACTTGAATTTGAGAAAGCCGCTCAATTAAGAGATAGAATTTTGCAATTGGAAAACTCAAAATCAAATTGAAAATTCAAAAGCACTGTTTGAAGTTAAGGTGCCGGCTCGCCCGCTCGTTCCCATGGCACTAAGACGCGATGATTTTGATGCACCGGTTGTAGATTATTCATTTAGCGAAGCAAAGGATGTATCTTCGCTAATCGATCAAATGGCCAAGGCAGGAGGGTTTTCTGCGACGAAACTTGCACACGCAAGAGATGTCCTTTCTGAAGCCATAAACAAATCCAACCGAGATGGAGTTCTGAATTGGTTGTCATTCCCTGCTTGCCTATGTGCCACTGGAACCCGAGGATTCTTTGTTGAGGCGATCAAACGGAAGGCCTACAATGTCATCATCACCACCTGTGGGACACTCGATCACGACATTGCAAGGACTTACCAAGCATACTACCATGGTGCATTTGAGCTGGACGATGTTGAATTGGGAGAGCAAGGATTGAATCGACTTGGAAATGTCATCGTACCAAATGAATGCTACGGAGATATTCTAGAACAATCTGTGCTGCCTTGGCTAGAAGAAATAGAGAAAGAGCGCAGGGCAATGAATCCAGAAAATCCATGGCGAGGATTTGGGAGTGTAGAGCTCTGTTGGGCCTTTGGTGATCGAATATCTGACGAGAGTAGTTTGTTGCATTGGGCTGCGAAGCATCGGATTCCAATCATCATCCCTGGCCTATCTGATGGTTCCATCGGCGCCCAATTGTTCATGCATCGTCAACGAAGTCCTGATTTTATGATTGATTTCCTCGCTGATGAGCAAATCCTCTCTGATCTGACATGGACTTGTGAAGAAAGTCATGCCCTTATGGTTGGTGGAGGGATCTCTAAACACCATGTAATCTGGTGGAATCAGTATCGTGGTGGCTTGGATTCAGCCGTTGGAATTACAACCGCCTCAGAGCACGATGGTAGCCTCTCAGGTGCACGATTGCGTGAAGCAATTTCGTGGGGAAAAATCCGTCCAGAAGCACCCCAAGTTACCGTTGAGGGCGATGCCAGTGTTTTGCTGCCACTCCTAGGATCGGATTTGTTCAAATGAATGAGCAATGCATTCCATCAACCCAACGCGCATTGCAGTCATAGGGCGCCAGCCATCTGTACCACATTCAACTAACGCATTGTGGAGAGGTGCCAAATCAGGCCGTCTCCGCTCTCCACTATATTGTACGGCAGCAGGAGATGGCGCCTCACTGAGAGAATCAATCGTATGACTATGATTAATGGAATTTTCAAACCTCGTCCACAAACGACGGATTTCATCAACAACCATTTGTTGAGTCCAAGCCCTTCTCCCACACAATTGAAAGCGACCCTTGATACCATTGTTCGATAACACCCGATGTGCACTATCAGCGTCACGAATATGCACCCAATGATATATTTTAGAGTCAACTTTTGGCTCTATTCCAGCCAAAATGTCGCTAACCCATTGATTGATTGCACTTTCACCATTCGGCGAATATACATCGATGTAATCAATCGACAGTTCCTCTGACACACCATCACTTCACGAATTGTCATTGGCATGCAAAGTCAAGGCACGCTCTACAATCTCAATAATCAGATCAATCTCTTCGGATGTGATGCCAAAGTGAGGTGTGAATCGTAAGGCATTCTTTCCCCCATGAATGATACCCAATCCCATGGTTCGGCAGAGTTCTTCAACTTGACCAAATCCAACCACCTGATGGGTTTCAGGGTCCAACTCTGCACTACATAGTAGCCCAGTCCCCTGAACTTTCAGAATAATTTCAGGCATCTTTTCAGCCAATGCTGTCAATTTCTCTACCAATTCATTACCTCGTTCACGGATGTTGGTTCTTAGCTCAGGAGTGATTTGGTCCAAAACCGCAACGGCAGTTTCCAGGGCCCTTGGATTCGTCGTCATGGTATTCCCGTAAATTCCAACCACATAGAATTCCGTAGCCCTAGGAGACAGACCTAGAACTGAGAGTGGATATTGTCCTGCATTGAGAGCTTTTGACCAGGTCTCCAAATCGGGAACTTCACAGGTCTCAAATCCCGGGTAATCAATGATTGAAAGGCAACCTTGCCCTCGAAGCCCAGCTTGAATTGAGTCGACCAAAAGCATACTTCCATGATCGAGTGTCAATCGTCGAGCCTCATCATAAAACTCACGAGTGACACACTGTCCGGGATTCCCTTCACCTTGAACCGGTTCAATGGCCATCATTTCAATGAAGAAGCCTTCATCATCTGCACGTTTGAACATTGCACGCAATGCATCTGTATCGTTGGCAGGGACCAACAATAGATTGTCTCGATCTCTGAATGTCGCCAGATTCTTGTCATAGCCTTCTTTACAAGAATGTGAAATCTGAGCTGGACGATCTGTTCGCCCATGGAATGCTTGTTCAATCGCCAACAACTTGATCGGTTTCCCTTCGTGCATCCCACCTGGCCCTGTTTGTAAATTGGCATTCACATCTGCGATTCTCAAACTGACTGTGACCGATTCAGAACCGCTGTTCATACAGATAAATTTGGAAAATGGACAATCTCCACGTGAGTGACCCAACTCTTTCTTTAGGCGTGCTGCCAATCTAGATTGGCTGAATGATGGTGTCATCACATTGGCCATCACCCAATTTTTTGTCATTGAATCGATGACCTCTCGCGGGCCGTGCCCCCCACCGAGCATCCCATAGCCTCCATTGTCATGAATCACAGCACCTCGCGAAGTAATCACCCAGGGCCCCCTAGCCGCGATAGCAACATAGGGGTTGATCGTCGCAGCAGAATAGAAATTGATGTAATCAGTCTGCAGTGAAGAGATTAGAACTGACTCATCTTGTGAAATCACATCAATTCCAAATTCATCGATGAGAGAATCGAAAACATTCGAAGCTTCGTCTATCGCCTCAACTAATTTCGGATCATCTTCGCAGAACCTCTCGATTGTCTCATCAGACAGTCCAATTGTCTGGCCCTTCGACTCCCCTGCGAGTTGGCGCAGGCGCATCAAACTCTCAAGCATGATAAGTCGACTTAGAGGCCCCAAATGAATATTCTTGTACAACGGTTGCAATAATGGAAAAATCATCCCGATCGGAAAAATTATTGGTTAATTAAAAATTTGATTTTCGAGAACACAAATAATTGAATCTGGCAATTGGCTGATAATGTTCCAAAATATTTAATTTCAATTAAAATTTGTCAAATGTACAATGGGCTGATTATTGAATATTCAATTGAAAAATAATAGATTATCAGCCTTTTTCAATTGAACAACTGAATTAAATTGGAGATGGGATGGTTTAATAGCCCACTCGTACCGTCGGATGGTAAGCAGGATGGGATGCTGCATTAAGGAGACGGAAAAAATGGCAGACGAAAATTACAGAATTCAGGAACTTCTACAGAGAGAAGTATACGTCGGAGACAATCTAGTGGGCACTATTGTAGGGGAACGATATCACCCCAATGAGGATCGAGTTAGATCCATGCGAATTCAGGTGCAACCTAACGTTGCAGAAGAATACATGCGAAAGCCCGCCGAACATGCACCTCTATCGAAAGAATTGATCCATTCAATCCAAGATGATGGGTCTGTAAAACTCTCAAAATCAATGAGAGAACTCCAAAGACGTTGGAGGAATACGGTTCGAATCGAAGAACAACTCTACGCTCCTGACGAACTATTGGACAGGGCCGTACTCGATGACGATGGAATGGAACTGGGAGTTGTTGTCGGTATGGTCAAGGTCAAGCGGACATACAGAGGCATCACAGTCCAGCTTCGCTCAGCAATCCGGCGCAGATACGGCTTAGGAGAAACCATCGATATCCCGGTGACGGCTTTGGCCAGAACCCGTGCACGTCTCGATGAAGTCGTACTCTCTCGTACGTACGAAAAATTACGCTCATTGCCGAGTTACATTCAGATTAACGAAGGCATTCTAGAGGATTGATGACAACCGTCATCGTTAATTCGGGGACGCCGGTCGCCGGAATGCTCTGGACGGGTAGCTTAGGTTGGCTGGAGCACCCGGCTGATAACC